>WBZQ01000083.1_pt1 | contig 97092 bp, 96 predicted proteins | sample 5204251 | NCBI WGS metagenome assembly WBZQ01 (sample SAMN12412402, study PRJNA552823) | activated sludge metagenome | isolation source: activated sludge from nitrification reactor of wastewater treatment plant... | place: USA: Virginia | collected 2017-09
CGGCGCGGAGGCCCACATCGTGGACACGCCCGGTTATCCGGTGGTGTCAGGCGGATGGACAGTCGATCCCTCCTATCCCACCGTCACGGTCTATAACCATATGGACGTGCAGCCGGCGCAGGAACCAGAGTGGAAACAGGCGCCGTTTGCTTTTCAGAACGACAATGGTCTTTATCGCGGGCGCGGCGCGACAGACGACAAGGGGCCGGCCCTTGCGGCCCTATTCGGTGCGCGGTATGCGATCGATCAGGGAGTGCCGATCAATGTGCGCTTTCTGTGGGAACTGGAAGAGGAGAACGGCAGTCCCAGTTTTGCCGCGGCAATCAAGAACCGGGCGGCGATTCCGCGTCCTGATTCGGTGGTCATTTCCGACACGATCTGGCTGTCGAAGAATCAACCGGCCATGCCCTATGGGTTGCGGGGATTACTGGGCGCGCGATTGACGCTACGCACCGGCTCCAAGGATGCCCATTCGGGGGTGACCGGAGGCGCGGCGCGCAATCCTCTGGCCGAGCTGATGGATGTGGTGCATGGATGCGTGGATGCCAAGACGGGGAAGGTGAAGATTCCAGGGTTTTATCAGGATGTGGTTGAGCCCACTAAGGCGGAGATCAAGAGTTTCTTGCAGTCGGGCTTTCAGGTGAATCGTTTCAAGCAGGCCTATGGATTCAAGTCGCTGCGAACGCAGGATCCGGCTGAGGTCATGCGCCGCATCTGGGCCGCCCCGACATTTGAAGTGCACGGCCTGGTCGGCGGGTACCACGGGCCCGGCGTGAAGACGGTGGTGCCGGGTCATGGAGAAATGAAAGTCAGCATGCGGCTGGTGCCGAACCAGACTCCGGAGAAGGCATTCGCGCTGCTCAAGCAGCATGTCGCGAAACTCAATCCGGATGTGAAGGTCGAACGAGAGGGTATGTTGCAGCCGTTCCGCGGAGTCTTCGACGGGCCTTATGTCGAGGCGGTGAAACGCGCCGTCAAGACGGGATTCGGCAAGGAGCCGGCGTTCATCCGTGAAGGCGGATCGATCGGCGCCGTGGTGACGATGCAGAAGGCCTGGAAAGTCCCGATCCTGTTTATGGGCCTGAGTCTGCCCGAACACGGCTACCATGCGCCGAATGAATACTTCGATTGGGGGCAGGCTTCCGGCGGCATGAAAGCCTTTGCCCATTATTTTTCGGAGTTGGCCGCCATGCGATAGCCCGCTGGCAGGCGTGGGTGTAGGCGGAATCCTGCAGGCCCTGACGCAGATTGTTGAAACATGACAAATGTCATACTTGTTTTATTGGTGAGCGCGGTATTCTCACGCCGGTTCTGAATGAACCGAGACCCATTCACTTTCAACAGGAGGAGCCGCAGCATTATGACAGTACGCAACAGCCGCTTTCGTCAATCTGTGATCCGCACGGTTCTGGGGTTAGCCTCAGTGTATGGCGTGGCCATGCAGCCGGTCGAATCCGCCTTCGCGAAAGTTGTCGAAGTGTCCATGACGGCCGTGGAAACGAAGTTGGTGATCGACGGCGAGGGACATACATATGACGCGTGGACCTTCAACGGGCAATTCCCCGGTCCGGTGATTCGAGTGCAGGAAGGCGACGAAGTCGTGTTTTCGCTGACGAACCCCGAGACCAACGGTCGGCCCCATTCGATGGATTTTCACGCCGCAGAAACGAACTTCTTGGAGCACTACAAGGAAGTGCGTCCCGGCGAGTCGCTGCAATATCGTTTCAAGGCCAAATGGCCGGGCATTTTCGCGTATCACTGCGGTGCCTCTCCCATGATTCAACACATCGCGCGCGGGATGATGGGCGCCATCATCGTCGATCCGAAGGATCCCAAGGCGATGCCCAAAGCGGATCGTGAGTATGTCCTGGTGCAGAGCGAACTGTTCAAAGATCCGGACGATGTGGACGGGATGTTCGAGCGGAAATATCAGCACGTGGTCTTCAACGGCGCGGTCTTCCGGTATGATCCCGTGCACAGCAAGGCTGGGGGCACATTTTTGGAAGCCAAGCCGGGGGAACGCGTTCGGTTCTATTTTGTGAATGCCGGACCGAACAACGTGTCGGCGGTCCATCCGATCGCAGAAATCTGGGATGATGTGTGGGAGAGCGGGAATCCCGCCAACCATACGCGCGGCGTGCAGACACAGCTGATTCCGCCGGCCGGCGCGGCGATTCTGGATATGGTGCTGGACAACAATGACGGGGTCTATCCCATCGTCACGCATTCCCTCACCGATGCGCTGCGTGGTGCGATTGCGTTGTTGAAGGTGGACAAAGACGCCAAGCAGCTGCCCCTCATGCCGTTGGTCGCTCCTGCCAAGTAATCGGTGAGGTCGTCATCTCGCCAGGGTTGATTCGCCGGGCGGCTTCCAAGCCGCCCGGCTTCCTCTTCTGATTTCACTCTCCAGCCGACGGTAGTCGCTGCGCACGGTCAAGCGTGCGTGTTTCCATTCCATGCAGTTCAGTCAGTGGAGAAGCGACGCTCGTAGCGAGGCCCAAGTCGCAGCCTGCCGGCGGGATCTTAGGTGAGGGAACTCATGTCGATGACGAAGCGATATCGCACGTCGCCGCGGACGAGGCGATCGTAGGCCTCGTTGACCTGCTGGATCGAGACCACTTCCACGTCGGCTCCGATGCGGTGTTTGGCGCAGAAGTCGAGCATATCCTGCGTCTCCTGAATGCCGCCGATCAATGAGCCTACCAGGCGTCGCCGTTTAAGGATCAATGGGAAGGCCCCCAGTTGGGCTGGCTTATCCGGCACGCCGACGAGGATCATTGTGCCGTCGGTCTTCAGTAATTCCAGATGGGCATTGAGATCATGAGGTGCCGACACCGTGTCCAGAATGAAATCGAACTGCTTGCTGAGGGTCGTGAACGTGTCCGGATCAGACGTCTTGTAGAAGTCTTTGGCGCCTAATCGTTTGGCATCGAGCCGCTTCTTATCGGAGTGACTGAGAACCGTCACGTGAGCGCCGAGGGCCTTGCCGATCTTGACGGCCATGTGGCCCAGACCTCCTAGTCCGACAACGCCCAACCGATGCTTTTTCCCCACTTTCCAATAGCGTAACGGCGAATAAGTGGTGATGCCGGCGCACAGGAGCGGCGCGGCTTCCTCGGGGCGTAGTCGCTTGGGAATGCGAACCAGATAGCGTTGATCGACGACCACTTTGGTGGAGTATCCGCCATAGGTGGGAGTGACTCCGTCACGCTCCTTGCTGTTGTAGGTAAAGGTCAGGTGTCCTTCGCAATACTGTTCCAGGCCTTTTTTGCATTGGGGGCACGTGCGGCAGGAATCGACGAAGCAGCCGACCCCCACCATCTGACCGACTTTGAACTGCTTGACCGAGGCGCCTACCTTTTCGACTGTGCCGACGATTTCATGCCCCGGCACCATGGGAAAGAGCGACCCTCCCCATTCGTCCCGCGCTTGATGAACATCAGAGTGGCAAATGCCGCAGTAGCGGATGGCGATGAGCACATCCTGCCGGCCCACTTCGCGGCGCGAAAAGGTGAAGGGGGCGAGCGGTGATTGTGCCGTGAGCGCGGCGTAGCCTTTAACGTCGATCATGGTCGGGGTTCCTTAGGATCAAACTTTTGCCGTCATACAATGGTCCGGTGGTTATTGTGCCGGCGCCGGTTGAGGGTTGTCCGGTTCGAGCGTGATGCCGATTGTCGCCGGGTCCTGCTCCCAGGCTCCCGGTGCGATGAGGCCGAGCAGCGGCAGCAAGAACATCGCTCCCCCGATGACATCGACGATCCCGACACTGCTGAGTTTTCGACCGGTCATTCTGGACTGGGTTTTATACCCTGCCTTTTGCACTTCGACCGTGAGATCTCCCCGGCGCGGAACCTGATGTTGGAGCGGGGTGGTGCCTGCGAGGGTGCCGTTGATCAGCACATTCGCGCCAGGCGGCTCGGAATTTACCGTTAGCGGTTGCGAGCTCCCGCCGAAGATCGAGCAGGCAGTCAGATTCAGGTGACAGAGGATGAGGATGGCAACCGTGACCGGCCTCTGCGCGCTACGACGGTGGGATGCGAACGGCATGGGACTCTCCTCTCAGTGGTGCTGCGCCATGGTTATCACAGCTTCCGGCGGTTGACAAGGTAAGGAGGGCAGAGAGAAGTGCAGGAACGAAATCGACGCACTGGATGGGGCGGCGGAGGTATGACACCTCCGCCGTCCAATCTTTGGCTGACTCAGGATCGTGAGGAGGCCGTCGCCAGGATGGGCGCGAATATCGGATCGGCGTCCAGCACCGCTTTCAGCAGGCCTGTATGGAGGAAATAGCGCCAGGCCTCGTCCGATTTTCCCGGCACTTCATCGAACCAGCGTTTGGCTTCGGTGAGGTGATGGAGCATCTTGGTCTTGTCTCCATAGTTGGGGAGAAAGATCATGCTGTAGGCCATGGCATATTCCGCGAGAAACTTATCGAGCGGCAGTTCGGCTTGAGCCAGTGCCGCCTCGGCGTTGGCATAGGCGCGCGGAGTTTCGGTGTCATGCAGAATGCGGTTCCACGAGACTTTGTTGATGCGAGACCAGGCCAGTTGCAACAGGGCCTCAGACCGGGGCGTTCTCCGATGTTCGGGAATATCTTTGATGAGGGCTTCAAAGGTTTCGACCATCGGAATCTGATCATTGTTCCACCGATAGGCGACCCCCAGGCGGAACCGGTTGTCGAGCTGCTCCGGCCGGATTTCGGCCAGGGTTTGAAGCGCCGGGATCAGCCGATAGAGAAAATCCGCGGGCGTGGGTTGCGAGAGGCCACCCATTTCCATGCCGTTGGAGAGGTCCAAGCGCATACCTTGCGCATAGATGTTCCAATAAAATTCATCCAGCACAATGCCGAGGGCCGGGTCTTTGACCGGCACCTCATGGCTGCTTCTGGCTTCGCGCAAGAGCACACTGTACAGGTGGCGAGTCAGCACCGTGAGGGCATCGGGCTGCTTGGGATCGATGATCAACACACGGTTGAGCAGGGCCACTCGATCGCGCAGATCTGGAAAGCTGGCTGCGCGTGCCGCCGCGGCGGTCAGGACGCCCGGTTGGTCGTCCGGTCCCCACCAGACTAAGGAGTCAGGCAGTGCGCGGCTGACTTCCGTGGTGAAGGGAATTTTGTCCGCCATCATGCCGGGGGCGTCCGGCTGCACGGCGACCGGCAAATTGAATACCGCCGTATCTCCAGGGAATCCATGCTGCTTTAATCCCGTGAAGACCACCCATTGGGTCGTGACAGACTTCAGCGCCTTCCGCGGACGCTTGATGGTATTGGTCCATTTCACATTTCCCGCCGCATAGGTCACCGGCGAGGTAAGTGGATCCTGATATTGCACCGAGAGTTGGACCAAGGTGGTCGGAGCGGCAAGGACTTTGCCCGTGCGTGCCAGCTTGAACGACCCGGAAGGAATCGTGCGGCTATTGATGGCCGTCACATGCAGCCCGCTTCCCGGAGGCGCAATCCCCACCACATCTGCCACAAAGGCAGAGGCGGGGGCTCTCGGGAGATCATCGCCGAAGAAAACCAACGGACCGGCGCTCGGCCAGATTACGTCCATGGCGATGTCCGACCGTTTCAACATCGGCGCGTAGGCGTCGGTCAGAGTCTGCCAGCAGGCATCATAGGAAGGATCATCGGTCGGCGCGAATTGTTTCACCTTGGTTGGGGAAGCCGTAAGGTATCTGTACTGACAAGCGAAGTCTAATTGCCCGGCGGTCACGCGATCGCCGTGCGAAAGCGCTTCGGCATACCGTATGGCAGTCTGTATGGCCGGCGTCGTTTTGGGCGCGCCGGTCTTGGCATGTCCCTTTCCGCCTGCAGTCGGTGCGGACTCGGCGGTGCCGGCCCAGGTACCGAGCGCGAGCGCCAGGGTGAGGATGGCTATGGTCTGTCGTCGATGGAACAGGTTCCCGCGAATCATGCGAACGACCTCCGGTGACGATAAAAGAAGGTCACTCTATCATGCGGCTCTTTTCAGACGAAAGAGGTTCGCTCTGCGAGGAGGAGTTTACGGGGTCGGGGGAAGCGCTGCCGGGGATCGCGAAAATTGAATCAAGGAGCGAATGTATTGGAGCACGGCTTGTTGGTCCTCAGCCGGGAGCGCATCTTTCCAGGCCGGCATGGCGGTGAGCGGTTTGCCTTGCGCGATGGTGCGCAGCAGTTCCTTATCGGTCTTGGCGGAGGTGGCTGCGGAAATGAGATTCCCCGGCCGCGGCGAGAGAAACGGAGCCTTAGGGCCGTCGCCCTTGCCGGTTGCGCCGTGACACTCCATGCAGTGTTCGCGATAGATCGTGAGTCCTCGATTGAGCCCTTCGGAGGGTTGGGCGAGCAGAAGTCCGGTGCTCCCGCAGGTCAGCAGGAGCGCGAGAAAGAGCCTCGCGGAATGCAGAGGACTATGCCGCCCGGTTGAGCGGACCTTTCCATGGATCGGGATCGTCGGGTCAGAGGCTTCTGCCGGCGCATGCGTTGCCGGAGTGGGCATCGGAGACATCACGAGCACTCACACCGTCGCGGCAGCCTTTAAGATTTGACGGCGGAGGGTTGCGCGATCTTTTTCTGAGAGGGGAGGGGAGGGCCGATGCTGGCAGAGGCGAACCGTTTGGCGCAAGGAGTCGAGAAAGACCTCGCACTTCGGACAATCGCCGAGGTGCGCACGGATCTCCTGACAGATCTCGCCGGACAGCTCGTCGTCCAGGTAGGAGGAGAGGCGCTCCAGCACTTTGACACAATTCCGTTTGCGGTGACCCTGATGCGGGGTGGGCTTGCGGGTGCCTGGATATGTGCGTATGCGGTCAGCCATGGCGGTGCTTCTTCTTGACTATACCAAACTATCAATGCCTGGTGGCAACGTCCTGGTGAAATTCTTCTGCCAGCCCTTTTCCGCTGAGTTCCTTTCGCACGAAGAGTCGGGCCCGATGCAGCCTGGACTTGATTGCGCGCTCGTTCAGTCCGAGAATGCTCCCGACTTCCTTGGCGCTCAACCCCTCCATGTCGCGAAGGACCAGGACCATGCGGTATTTGGGTGGCAGCTTGGCGATGGCGCGATCCAAAATCTGGCGTAGCTCTTTGTTTTCAAGGGCTTCCTGAGGGCTCAGGCCCTCCATCGGTACCTGCAGCGCAAATTCCCCTTCCGATGTCGGAACAAACTCGGTCAGGGACAGCTCGCGTTCCGGCTCGCCTTTTCGCTTGCGCCGCATGCGCTGGCAGGCATGGGAGGCGATCGCATAGAGCCAGGTGGAGACTTGCGCATCCCCGCGAAAGCGATCGTATGCGCGATAGGCGTTGAGAAACGTTTCCTGGACCAGGTCTTTGGCTGCTTCGGCTTCGCCGCAGAGCCGGTAGGCAAACCGGTACATCACGTCGACATGATCACGATAGAGCTGGTCGAATGGACTGGATGACGAGGGGGACGGGCTATGGCCGTCAGGGGATCCCGGCTGACTTTTCTTCCGTGATGCCATACGCGGAAGGGAGTCTACGGGCGGCCTTCAGACTCTGTCAAGCGAAGGCACTTGTGTGTGCCGAGCCCGACAGCGTCGTGCTAATTGATGCGACGAACGTCGACGAGTTCGCCCTGCTGGCCTAGCTCAACTGTAATCGGCGCACCTTCCTTCAGCGCCGAAAGAGAGGCCGGCCGCTGGGTGAGGGGAATAGACTGCGTACCTTCCGGCCCCTGCATGACGAGCGCGTTCTGTCCACCTGATTCATACGCGAGCGGGCCGGAGAGGAAGCGGCGTGAGGGAGTTGAAACGCCGTCTTGATATAGGTCGATCGCCACGTGCCGATCCTGCACCCACACCGACATCTCCTGTCCGACTTTGGCATTCCGGACGCCGGTTTTTCCGCTCACGGTGACAATGCCGAGCGGGGTTTTCAGGAACACATAATTCGATTTCAGTTTGGAGACCGTTCCAGTCAACAGTAGCCGCACCGACGATGGCGTGCGGGGCACCTGGTTGACCTGCAGGTCGTACTGCACATCATGCAGGCCGCGGACGGTCCCGGCTCCATCGACTTCGATGGTCAAAGGCTGCTCCTCGGGGCGTCCGGCAACTTTGGCCTGAAACGCGCCGAGTGTGAAGGACTGGTCGCCATCCGGGGTCCAGAGTGCCACGGCCTGTTTCTCGGGGGAGGTGAAGTTGGGCATGCTTGTCACGTAGCGATGGACCAGTTTATCGGCGCCTCTCTCACGGATATCGATCACGGTGGTCGTGCCATGGACCCAAAGCGTGATTTTCTGCGAGCTCTTAATGTCGCGCAGGGTGGTTTTTGAACTGAGGGAGAGCGGTCCGATCGGGGTCTGTAGGAACACGATGCCTGGTTTGGATCTCCAGATGGAACCGGACACCTGTGCCGACGGGGAGACCGGAGCCTGGGCTACGGCCTGGACCGGATCAGGTTCAACAGATTCCGGGGCAACCGGCTCGCTTGGTTCGGCGAGCGGAGGCGGCTCGATGAGGGGTGCGGCTGTGTCGGCCCAGGTCGGTGTGGCCAGGCAGGCCAGAGACAGCGCGGCACTCAACGGCAGCGAAAGGAATAGAAATCTTTCATTGGAATCCACGAAAGTCGCCATAGTGTGTATCAAATTACTGGGTTCGGAATGGTGTGACGCCGATCGAGTGGGGGAGTAACCGGCCGTCTTTGGGCGGGGCGGTTCCTGCCGGATCGTGCGTGGTGAACAACGTCTCTTGTGCGAATAACATGCTGCTCGGCATGAGTCAAGTTGAAAGGCCTTCTGGGTCTTGGTGCAGGCTGCTGAGCGGGCCGTGCGGACGTAATGGGCAGAGCGGGGGCTGAATGAACAATTGACGCGGTGATCCGCCCGCTATTTTTTGCGAGTCATCAAACGAATGGGCGTACCTGAAAAATGGTATTCCTTTCGGATCTGGTTCTCCAAAAAACGGAGATACGCCGGAGTCATGTTGTCGGGATGTCCCACAAACAATGCAAACGCCGGGGGGCGTGTCGCAACTTGCGTCACAAAGGCCGACTTACTCGCTTTGGCGGGTTTGCCCTTTCTGACCGGCAACGGATGCTCCTCCAGTAGCCCCTGGAAGAATTGATTCAACGTGCCGGTGGGAACCCGTTTACAGAATGAGAAATAGACCTGGTCGATCAACGCGAAGAGGCCGCGCAGGAAATCCTGCTCCAGCGCCGAAATGAACAGAACCGGCGCCCAGGCGAGGAAGGGGAAGCGGCGTTCAAGCTCGAGTTTGTAGGTCTCCCGCGCGCCCACATCGTCCGTCTTGAGGTCCCACTTGTTGACGACGAGGATACAGGCGCGTCCTTGTTTGAGGACTAGGCCCGCAATCTTCGTATCCTGCTCGGTCACGCCTTCTTCCGCATCCAGCAGGAGGACGGCGATGTCCGAACGGCCGATTGCGCGGAGCGAGCGGGCGACGCTGTACCCTTCGATGCCACGCTCGACGCGACCACGGCGGCGAATACCGGCCGTGTCGGTCAGCACATATTGACGATCTTTGAAGGTCGCGATCGAATCCACCGGATCGCGGGTTGTCCCCGGCACATTGCTGACGACGACGCGGGCCTCACCCAGGACCGAGTTGACCAAGGTGGATTTTCCGACGTTCGGACGCCCGACGATGGCTATGCGAGGAATTTCAGCCGCAGTCTCTTCTCCCGGAGGCTCGACCATATGAGGAAACAGATCGTCGAGCAGTTCGGCGACGCCGATGCCATGTTCAGCCGACAGGGGATAGAGTTGCTCCTGGCCGAGGCGATAGAAGTCGGCGACCAGCGGGTCGGCCTTCGGCGTATCGACCTTATTAATCACGTAAAACACGGGTTTGTCCGAGCCGCGCAACGTCGCCACCACCTCTTCATCCGGCGGGGTCAGCCCGGCCCGGGCATCGAGGACGAGGACGAGGATATCTGCTTCCGCGATGGCGAGTTGGGACTGTTGCCGGATCAGGGACAACATGCCTTCGTGGGCCGTCGGATCAAGTCCGCCGGTGTCGACGAGGCGGAAATGCCGGTTGCGATAGGTCGTATCGGCGTAATTGCGATCTCTGGTCACGCCCGGCACATCGTCGACGATGGCCGCCCGGGTGCCGAGAATGCGGTTGAAGAGGGTCGATTTACCGACATTGGGTCGCCCGATCAAGGCGATAATCGGCAAGCGCCCGCCCTCAAGGGTGAAGAGCGGGGTGACGGGACCGCGAGCGGTTTTAGTGCGTGACATGGTGCGAGACGGTATCATAGAGATTTCATTGAACACAATGACTCGTCTTGTCGCGCCGCTCTCCGTTATACTGCGCTGATGCTGCACGACCGCTCACAACTGAGCCCCCAAGCCGTGGATTGGACCAGGATTGACGACGTCCTCCTCGACATGGATGGCACGCTGCTGGACCGCCATTTCGACAACTTTTTCTTCGAGGAGGAGTTGCCGAGACGATATGCGGTGAAACATGCCCTGGCGTTCGAGGATGCCCGGGAGCGATTGATGGGCATGTACCGTTCGGTAGAGGGGGAGCTCGCCTGGACGGATTTGCACTATTGGACGGAGCGGGTGGAGATCGATGTGGTGGCGATGCATCGCGAGCTCGACCACATGATCGGCTTTCTTCCCGATGCCGAGGCGTTTCTCCTCTCGTTACGCCGGCTGGGGAAGCGCGTGACCATTCTGACGAACGCGCATCGGGCAGGGGTTGAAGTCAAAACCGCTAAGACGGGCCTGGATCGACAGGTCGATCGCATTGTGGATGCGTTCGAGGTGGGCTGGCTCAAAATGCGCTCGGAGTATTGGCCGACCTGCCGGGAGCTGGTCGGATTCGATCCGTCGCGAGCCCTCTATATCGATGATGACGAGCAATGCCTCGCGGCAGCCGAACAGTTCGGGATCGGCCGGATTTTCCATCGCTCGAAGTCGAGCTCTCAAGCCTCGGCGGTTCCCTCCGCACGTTTTACGTCCATTGAAACTTTTCATTCGATTCTACCCGGGTAACCGAATCGCCCAGGCTTCGCTCGGCTACTTCAGCCACCGGGGCCGCTTACTTGAGGGGATCGAGCAGTTCGCGAAGTTTCTGGGCGAGCTCCGTGGGTAAGAACGGTTTCTGAATAAAACCGGTTCCCGGTTCCGCGAGAAACGTCGGCAGCACACTTCCTTCCGCATACCCTGACATAAACAGCACCCGAAGGGTCGGCCATTGCTGGCGCAGGCGCTCAGCCAGGGCAGGGCCTGTCATCTGCGGCATGACCACGTCGGTGAGCAGAATGTGAATGGGTGTTTTGGCGGCGGCGACGAGGCGGAGTGCCTCCTGTCCACTGGAGGCTTCCAGCAGCGTGTAGCCGTAATCCGAGAGGGCATGGGTGAGCAGAAGGCGGACCGCCTGTTGGTCTTCGACCAGCAGGATGGTTTCGTGACCGCAGTGGGGCCGCGAGGGGGTTGGGGGCGCGGCAACGAGGGACGGAGCCTGGGCCAATGGAAAATAGATGTCGAAGGTGGCGCCTTCGCCGGGGATGCTGTCGGCAAAGATGAAGCCCTGACTTTGTTTGACGATCCCGTAGACCGTGGCCAGTCCGAGTCCCGTGCCTTTGCCCTCTTCCTTCGTCGTGAAAAACGGTTCGAAAATATGGGACAGCGTGGTCCGATCCATGCCCTGCCCAGAGTCGCGGATCGACAGGTGTGCGTAGCTTCCCGGGAGCATCGCGGGATGGGGCACGGGCATATCTTCTGTGATCACCAGGGTTTTCGTCGCCATGGTCAGGGTCCCTCCCTGCGGCATGGCGTCCTTGGCATTCACGGCCAGGTTCAGCACGACTTGATCGATCTGTCCCCGGTCTGCGCGGATGATACAGGGCTGAGAGGTGAGGTCTCTTACCAGGGTGATGTCTTCACCGATCAGCCGTTCAATCATGGACCCGGTCGACGAGAGCGCCTCGTTGAGATCGAACACCTGGAAGGTGAGGACCTGTCGCCGGCTGAATGCCAGGAGTTGCTTGGTCAACGCTGCTGCCCGCTGCCCGGCCGTGAGGATCTCGGTCAACGACCGGTGCAACGGATCTTCTGCGCGTACCTTTTCCAGGAGCAGCGTGGCGCATCCATTGATGACTGTCAGCAGATTGTTGAAGTCGTGGGCGACGCCACCGGCCAGCCGGCCGATGCCTTCCATTTTGTGCGCCTGCCGGAGCTGCTCTTCGAGTTGTTTATGTTCCGTGACGTCGATGAAGAAGCCGATGGAGCCGGACGCCTGGCCGCCGGGACCCTGGATCAAGGTTCCCCACATATTCACATCGATGAGGGTTCCGTCTTTTCTCTGGCGACGCAACTCCAGGTTGCGTGGGGCGCCGCCGCTCATGACCGAGGTCCACAATTCATCGGAGGCCTCCTCCTGCCCGTGAGGCACATAGGGGACTTCCTGTCCCAGGACCTCTTCTCTGCTCCAGCCGAACAGGCTGGTGGCAGCGGCGTTCCAGGTGGTGACGTGCCCGGCCTGATCCAACTCAATGATGGCGAGCGGGGATTCCTCGATGATGGTCTGAAGATGGGCCGTCATGCGTCGTAACTCGCCGGTGCGCTCACGGACGTGTTGTTCCAGCGCCTCCTGCGCCTGCCGCCGGTCTGCGGCTTCCAAGGTGAGGGTGGCCATGGCGGCTAGGGATGCAGCAAATGCCTTTTCTTCGCTGGTCCAGATCTTGGCCGGACCGACATGTTCGAGACAGAACACTCCGACCACACGTCCATGTCGGCGAATCGGGGCATCCAGCATCGCCACAATGCCGAGGGGCGCAAGATAAGACGGCGTCAGTTCGCACGTGCGCGGATCGGTTTGCGCAGCATGGGTCGCGAGGGAGTAGGGTTCGGTTTCAAGCGCGCGAAGGTACGCCGGGTATTGCTTGATCGACAGTGTGGTTCCATGGGCATGACGTTTGGGGGTGGCCTCGAACAGGTCCTGCAGGATCAGGTTGGACTGGGTGTCGTCAAAGAGCCAGATGCTCGCTCGCTCCACGGCGAATGTGCCGGCCGCATGTTCTGTCATGACCGGAAAGGCCTGCTGGGGGTGCCCGCTATGGATGGACGGATCCTCCGCCAGCTTGTGCAGAACGGTCTGCTGCGTGGCCAGTTGTCCCAATCGCAGCTGTTCGATCTCCTGGCGCTGTTTCTGGTCCGTGATGTCTTCTGAAATGCCCAGGAGATAGCGCGGACGGCCGGTGTGGTCATAGAGGGGAAGCTTCTTGGTATGGAGCCACCGCAGGCCTTGATCTTTGGTCTGGATCGGTTCGGCTGGAATGTCCAGCAGGACTCCGCCGGTGAGGACTTCCCGATCCCTCGTGGTGAAAAACTCCGCCTGTTCACGAGGAAAAAAGTCGAAGTCGTTCTTCCCAAGAAGCGCTTCCCGCGGCACGCCGATAAGGTCCTCGCCCGCTTTATTGAACTGGACGAAGCGCAGTTCGCTGGCATCTTTCAGGAAGACCATGTGAGGAATGTGTTCCACGATGGACTCCAGGAGTTGGCGCGTGTGGGTGAGGGCGTCCTCCATCCCCTTCCGTTCGGTGACGTTCTCGCACACGATCAGGATATCGTAGTGCCCGTCGGGGTTGCGTACGGCCCGTGCGGCTTCTCTGACCCAGAGAGGGCTCCCTCCCTTGCGAAGTTTTCGGAACTCCCAACGGAGGACTTCGCCCGGTCGACCGAGGCAGTCGGCAAAATGCTGCTGCAACTTGGGTTGATCGTCCGTGTGCACGATCAACGAGATGGATTGGCCGATCAACTCCTCCGCGCGGTAGCCCAATTCCGCAGCGGCAGTGGCATTGACCGTGAGCAACGTGCCGTTGGCATCCACGGTCAGCAGCATTTCGGGGCTGCTCTCAAACAGCGCGCGGTATCGGTCCTGGCTGAAGCGCAAGGCTTCTTCGGTTTGTTTTCGAGTGGAAATATCGCGCAACACGGCTTGGAATCCGATGACCTCATGGTCGCGGAGCAGCAGTTGCACGTTTTGTCCCACCCAGAGCGTCTGCTGCATCCTGCTGATCAGCGGGAATTCGTAATAGGTGCTCGGCGTCTTGCGCAGAAATTGGCGGATGTAAAAATGTTCCGTCTTGCGGCGGTAGTTCGGGTGTACGAAATCCAGAGCGCGATGGCCGAGCATGTCCGTCTCGTGATACCCGAGCAGCCGGATCACGGCCGGATTGATGAAGGTGAACCGGCCGCTCCGGTCCGTGCGATAAATGATGTCCTGCGCGTACTCCATGATGAATCGGTAGTGCTCGGAATGCACGTTCAAGAGCAGCGCGGTTTGCTCCCCCTCCTCCAGTTGTGACGCGAGTTGATCCACCAGCTGCGCGTTGTGATATTTCAGCTGGAGCGTTTCCAGAACGGTATTGGATGTGCGGTAAGCCGTGTAGACCATGAGCAGCGAAAACAGCAGCGTGCAGATGGCCATGGGCAAGGCTTGCTCATGATTGAGCAGAACGAAGCGGAGGATTAGCGGTGTCAGCGTTGGAAGCGCAAAGGACAGAAAGGCGTCGAATCGGGCAGCCAGGGTTGAAGACGCGCCGGCCGAGACCCCGCCCAGGACGAAGGCCAAAAAGACCTGGTGGGCGGGTGATGATTCGGGAAACAGCACCACCGCTGAGGCGCCCCACCCGATGCCGGCTAGTGTGGTTCCCAGCAGGAATGCCCGGTCCCAGCGGGGGATCGTGGCCGGTGTCGGCGGCGTGGCTTTGAAAGATCGTACGAGCCCATACCGGCCGGCTGACAGGGCCAGATGATAGCCAAGCCATGCAAGGAGCCGGTCGTGCGGAAGCACGTCCCAGTTGACGAAGAACAGCGCGACGGCGCATCCGAGGCCGGCGACGAGCGCCGCCGGCATAGCCTCGTAGAGCAGGGTGATCCGCTGCAACGCCAGGCTGGCGTCCCTGGCTGAGTCGATCGATTTAGAGGAGGACGCCGTGGAGGATTGATCGGCCGGAACTGGCTGAGAGGAAGCCATCGGGATCACTCCCGCCTTGTGGAAGGACGAATGCGAAGACTGTGCATCATAGGCTGCAGTCTACAAAATTGCCGGTACGTATACAATTTTACTCCGAAATGGTGATGATTGCGCGCGGGTTGTTGCCGCAGGCCATGCCGCGATACATCTCTCCGCCGATTCGAGGGACGCCGGGAAGGCGATATCGATCGATTGTTTCCAGTCGAAGGGCTGCTTGAGTCACCAAGTGATCGATGCGGCGGTTGAGATTGCAGCCGCAGGCCAGGCATTGTTGCAGCGGGTTGAGACGATCCTGCCAGCGAGCGGTGGCGGGGTCGTCGCTACGGCCATGCTCAAGGAACAGGAAGTGGCCATCCGGCTTCAAAACCCGCCGGACTTCGCGTAGCGCCGCAACGGGATCCGGAATTGTGCAGAGTGTGAAGGTGCTGACGGCGTAATCGAATGTTGCATCCGCGTAAGGCAATCCCTCCGCGCTCACATGCTGGATGTGGACGGGGAACGGAGCGCGGGCCACTCGTCGGGCCACGCGCTGAGGTAGAAGCGGTGCGGGATCGACGGTGTGCAGGGCCGTGACGGTTCGGGGGTAGTGCGGCAGGTTCAGCCCTGTGCCGAAGCCGATTTCCAGCACCACCCCCTGCGCCGGTGCGAGCAGGCGCTGGCGTTCGATTTGGAATCGCTCCCCTCGGAGCACCCAATCCATAAGTCGCGGAAAGATGTAGGTGGCGTACATCGGTTCGGGAGACCATTCTTGGTGTTCGGATGCGGCTACACGGTCGCCGTTCGGAGTCTTTCTGCCCGGCATTTGAACAGGAGTCGATCCCGGGATCAAGCAGAACAGACACTGCCGAGGCGGGAGCTATTTCCCCCCGTCTCGTCCTTGTCGCTCCGTGCGGCGTATGCTAGAGTCGTCCGTTCTTCACGCGAGTGCAAATAAACGCGTCATAGTTGATGTTCAGACGATGAGCAAATCATACGATCACCAGGCCCTTGAGTCGAAGTGGCAGGCCTATTGGGAGACCCACCGCCCCTTCCGGGCGCTGGATGACCCCTCCAAGCCCAAGTTCTACTGCCTGGACATGTTTCCCTATCCATCGGGGTCGGGGCTGCATGTCGGGCACCTGGAAGGCTATACCGCGACCGACATTGTCTCACGCTACAAACGCATGCGCGGCTTCAATGTGCTCCACCCCATGGGATGGGACGCGTTTGGATTGCCGGCGGAGCAATATGCCGTGAAAACGGGTGTGCATCCCGCCATCACTACCGCGCAGAATATTGCGACCTTTAAGCGACAGATGAAGCGTGTCGGTCTGTCCTACGACTGGGAACGCGAACTCAGTACGACCGATCAGGATTACTACCGCTGGACCCAGTGGATTTTCCTCAAGCTGTTCGAGCGCGGGTTGGCCTATGTGGCGGAGGTGCCGGTCAATTGGTGTCCGGCCTTGTCGACGGTGTTGGCCAACGAAGAGATTGTCGACGGCAAGAGCGAGGTCGGCGGGTTCGACGTCATTCGTAAGCCGATGCGGCAATGGGTGTTGAAGATCACCGCCTACGCGGAGCGGCTGCTTGATGACTTGAGCCTGGTCGAATGGCCGACTAGCACGCTGGAGATGCAGAAAAATTGGATCGGCCGTTCCATCGGCGCGGAAGTCGACTTTGCGCTGGCCGACACGACCGGCAATCTTCGCGTCTTCACGACCCGCCCCGATACGCTCTTTGGCGCGACCTACATGGTCGTGGCTCCCGAACATCCGCTCGTCGATGTGGTGACCACTCCGTCGCAGCGGGCGCAGGTGACGGACTATCGCGAGGCGGCGGCTCGTAAAAGCGACTTGCAGCGCCAGGAATTAGACAAGGTCAAAACCGGCGTCTTCACGGGCGGCTATGCCATCAATCCCGTCAATCAGGAGCGCCTGCCGATTTGGATTGCTGATTACGTGCTGATGAGCTACGGCACCGGCGCGATCATGGCGGTGCCCGCCCATGACGAGCGTGACTGGGCCTTTGCCACCCAGTACCACCTGCCGATCAGGGAAGTGATTCAAGGGGGACAGGTCGACAAGGCGGCCTTTACGGACACGGATCGCGGCCGCGTCATCAACTCGGCTACTCCGGATGGGTCCTGCTCGCTCGACGGGTTGCTGCCCAACGAGGCGATTCCCAAGATGACGGCCTGGCTTGAAACCAAGGGCAAGGGCAAGAAGACGATCAATTACAAACTACGAGACTGGCTTTTCGCCCGGCAACGATATTGGGGCGAGCCGTTTCCCATTGTGTGGGTGGATGGTGAGCCCCGGCCTTTGCCGGAGGAGCAGTTGCCACTCGCGTTACCCGAGACGAAGAACTTCAAGCCTTCCGGGAGCGGAGAAAGCCCGTTGGCCAATCTCGAGGAGTGGCTGACCACGACAGATCCTGTCACCGGGAAACCGGCGCGGCGCGAGACGAATACCATGCCGCAATGGGCCGGCTCCTGCTGGTACTACCTGCGGTTCATCGATCCCAAAAACACGCAGCAGATGGTGAACCCGGCGAAGGAGCAGTATTGGATGCCGGTCGATCTCTACATCGGCGGCAGTGAACATGCCGTGCTGCATCTGCTCTATAGCCGCTTCTGGCACAAGGTCTTGTTTGATGCGGGCGTGGTCAGCACGCCGGAGCCGTTCAAGAAGTTGGTGCATCAGGGCATCGTGTTGGGAGAAGACAATCAGAAGATGTCGAAATCGCGCGGCAACGTGGTCAATCCCGACGAAATGATCGACCAGTTCGGGGCCGATGCGGTGCGCTTGTATGAAATGTTCATGGGGCCACTGGAATCGATGAAGCCCTGGAGCACGCGCGGGGTCGAAGGCATCACGCGATTTCTCGACCGCGTCTGGCGCCTGATTGTCGGGGAGGACGGCGCCTTGAGTTCAGCGGTGACGAACACGGAACCGACGTCCGAGCAGCAGCGATTGCTCCACTTCACCATCAAGAAAGTCACCGACGATATTGAGGCGTTGCGATTCAATACGGCGATTTCGCAGATGATGGTGTTTACGAACGACATGACGAAGCTGGACCAGCGGCCGCGAAGGCTGTTGGAGCCGTTTGTGCTGCTGCTGCTGCCTTTTGCGCCTCACCTCAGCGAGGAACTCTGGGAAAGGCTCGGGCATCAACCGAGCGCAGGGCAACAAGCCTGGCCGCAATTCGATCCGGCTTTGGTGGTCAGCGACCGGCTGACGATCCCGGTTCAGGTCAACGGAAAGCTTCGTGGAAAGCTGGAGGTCGATTCCGGGACGTCGCGCGATCAGCTGGAGCCTCTCGCCAAAAAAGAAGTGGCGGAATGGCTGCAGGGGAAAGAGCCGAAGAAGGTTATTTATGTCGAGAAGAAGTTGATCAACTTCGTGGTGTGATGCCGTGCACCGTTACCTGCTACCTTGCGTCTTGTGCCTTCTCGCAATGAACATCGCCGCCTGCGGCTATCAGTTCCGGGTGCAGGGCGCGGGTCCCACCGTCGGCGGTGCGCCGGAAACCGTGACGAAGCGGACGCAGGCGCCGCGTCTGGCCATTCTCCCTATTGCCAATAGTACCTATGAACCGAATTTTGAGATCAAGCTCGCCAATTATTTGCGCCGGGAGTTTTCCGCGGGCGCAGGCGCGGAAATTGTCGGCGCATCGGCCGGGGCGGACCTGTTTTTGTCCGGTCAGATCTTACAAATTTTATTGCCGACCTTAAGCTTCGATCAGACCACGACATTTGAAAGTCGGGTTGAAATGCTGGTGAGTGTGAAGATCGAGGATGCCAAAACCAAGCGGCTGGTCTGGTCCCAGGTCGCCAAAGGCACGTCGGAATTTTTTCTGACACAGGATCTGCAGTTCAATCGCGTTCTGCAAAATCGGGCGCTCGAGCAGGCAGGCCGTTTCGTTGCCGAGGATCTTGCGTCCCGGTTTCTATTGTTCCTGGACACGGGTGAATTGGACAAGATGCTGAAGCGTCCCGTCAAGGCAGAGGCGGTTCCTGGCGCCAGCCTGCAGCCCGAGTCCGCCCCGACAACTTTGCCCGAAGGGTCTCGCCGATGAACGCTTCGGTCATGAGCATGGAGCTGCCTCAGTCGCTCGCACGTAGCGGGGTGATGCCGCTCTATGCCGTCGTCGGAGAAGAAGATTACCTGCGTGACCAATCCGTTGCCGTGCTTCGAGCGGCGGCCTTGGGTGAGGCAGTCGATAGCGGCTTCAATTCCGATACCTTTCACGGCGACGATTCGTCGATTGAGGATGTTTTGGCTTGCGCCGCGGAGATTCCGGTGTTCGCCGCGCGCCGCGTGGTGGTCTATAAGTCTGTGGAGAAACTGCCGGCCCGCGAAGGCGAAAAGCTCCTGTCCTATTTTGCGGCTCCCAATGACACGACGACCCTGATCGTGGTAGCGGCCAAGTTGGACGGACGGCTCAAATGGACGCAGGCCCTGACGAAGCGGGCGGTGACGGTGAATTGCGCGCCGCTGCGCGATGCACAGCTGTCGGCATGGATTCGTCAGGAAGCAGCCACGTTAGGTGTGCGCATTCACGAGGATGCGATCCAGTTGCTCAAGGAGGTGGGAGGGGAGTCACTCTACGCTGTGAAGCGTGAGTTGGAGAAGCTCGCCTCCTACGTGCCATTAGACCGGACCATACAATCATCGGATGTTGAGACCCTGAGGGGGACCGAACCTGGCGCATCGGTGTTCGATCTCATGAATGCCATAGGGGCGCATGATCATGGGCGGGCGTTCAGGATTCTTGCGAGAAATGTAGAAAACGGCGAAGCCCCGCTTCGTATTCTCGGCGCGTTGGTCTGGCAGTACCGGCGTCTCTGGAAAATGAAAGACCAGCTCAGGTCAGGCGGGCGAGAGGGCGAGGCAGCGAGGACCTTTCGGATTGATCCTTCGCGAGTGCGGGGATTTTTGGCGCAATTCCCCGATACCCAGATGGCGCAGGCGTTTGAATGGTTTCTGGAGACGGACTCGAAGCTCAAGGGTGGGAGCGGAAGTGCCCCGGTTCGGGTGATGGAAGACCTCTTGTTTCGACTCTGCGGACTGCCGTCGAAATCAGTGTCATCGGTACAGCGGGTGCAACCGGCACCACCGGCCTCGCGCCCGTCGGGTTCGAGACCGGTGTCGAATGTCAGGACGGTTACGCGGAAGCGGTGATGGCGTTCACCCGCACAGCGAGGCGGGACACGCGGCGCGAGGCCGTGTTGGGCTTGAGGACGCCTTTGGTCACGGCCTTGCTCAGGGCCGCAGTGGCATCACGCAAGGTGGCTTTCGCTTCATCCGGCTTCTTGGCCGCGATCGCATCCTGAACCTTGCGGAGGATGCTCCGGACCGCGCTGATGGTGGCGCGATTGCGCAAGCGGCGCTTCTCAGATTGACGAGCACGTCGAATCGTGGATTTGTGTACAACAGGCATACGGATTCTCCTACGTTCAAAGCCTGAGCTTGTAGCATAGGTGGAGAAGGCAGGTCAAGGACACTGAAAGGAGTCGGCCGGTTTCCTGGATGATTCCAGGTATCGAGGGCGTAATTATGATGACGCGAATTGATGCACGAGATCGATTGATTGTCGCGCTGGATGTCCCTTCCGCTGCGGAGGCGGATGCGTTAGTTGATCGGATGGGGGATCAGGTGCGGTTTGTGAAGGTGGGGCTGGAGCTCTATACGGTGGCAGGCCCCGACATTGTGCGCAAGCTGGTCGATCGTGGGAAGCAAGTGTTCCTCGACCTCAAGTTCCTCGATATTGAGGAGACCGTTCGACGCGCGACGGCGCGAGTCGCCGCTATGGGTGCCACCTTCCTGACGATCCATGCAAACCGAAAGGCCTTGCTTGCGGCCGTGCAGGGCCGAGGGCAGTCCAATCTCAAGTTGCTGGCAGTGACGGTGCTCACCAATTTTGACGGGGAAGACTTGCGGGAAATGGGTATTCAGCGGAGCGTCCGGGATTTGGTCACGGCCCGGGCTATGTTGGCGGCAGAGGTGGGGTGCGACGGCGTGGTGGCGTCCGGGGAGGAGCCGGAAGCGATTCGTGCCAAGGTCGGACCGAATCTGGTCATCGTCACTCCCGGGGTCAGGCCGGCAGGAAACTCCACGGACGATCATGCCCGTGTGACGACGCCGACTCAAACCATTGCCGCCGGTGCAGACTATCTGGTCATTGGCCGTCCCATCCGTGACGCTCAGGATCCTCCGGCGGCTGCGGCAGCGATCCTGACGGAAATGCAAGCGGCGTTCGATCGTCGGGGAACATAACGAGACAGACGGTCCCTCCGGTAGGCCTCTCTGGGACGAATATTCTGCGGGGTCGGAGAGAGATGTCTGGGCGGTTGCGACTGTTCTCTAGGGTTTGTTAAGATGCGCGTTCCCTGTTGGCACTAGAGTGGTGGGTGTAGCTCAGTTGGTTAGAGCGCCGGATTGTGGATCCGGAGGTCGCGGGTTCGAAACCCGTCACTCACCCCAACAATCGTAGACGCACGGATTTTGGGTGAGGACACGATGACTGGTGGCAACAAACAGCTCGTTCCGTCGGTTCCGCATCGTGCCCCTGCTACTGTCGGCACCTCCTTCCATGTGCGATCGTTTCGACGTTTTCCTGTCCAGTGTTCAGTCTATTATTCCTGCGATGCGTTCCAGGGAAGCGGGATTGCCTGGAATCTTTCCCTCAACGGATGGCGTGTCGATGGGACGCATCCGGTTGAGCCCGGGACGATAGTCACCCTGTGCATCTTTCTCCCCGGTCCACACCCCACGGTGTTTGTCGACCGTGCGATCGTCCGCTGGTCCCGGGGCCAAGAGTTCGGCATTGAAGTCCATGCGATCAAAGCGGATGAGCAGGCCCGACTGGAGCAGTTCGTGACCGCGTTAGTCTAGTTCCCACCCCTATGCCATGTTCTCAACTTCAGTCCAGCGATGGGATTCCTTCGTCCTGCCGGGATCCAAAATGTGCTTGGTCATTTCCTGCAAGTTGAGTAGACTGAACTATCGTCGAGGCTGATGCGCGTGGTGCGCATCCCCTCCCTCACAATCATGGCCAAGTCACAGACGTCTCGCTCGCATTCCCGCGTCCCCGTCAGCTGCTTCCTCTACTATTTGGGGGAGGGGCTGGTCGGAACAGGCAAGGTGTGTGATCTTTCCGTCAAGGGCTGGCGGATTGACGGAGATAAGCCGGTTACGGTGGGCATGAAGCTGACGCTGCGCGTCTTTTTGCCTGATCAGCCCAAAGCGATCGACGTTGAGGGTGTCACTGTGAAGTGGGTGAAAGACCGCGTCTTCGGGCTTGAAACTGTCAGAATGACTGCGGCTGCCGAAGCGCGTATCCACCGGTTTGTCGATTCCGTCTTGAAATCGGCAGATTCCCCCCGCGTCGCCTAATCAGCTGCATCTTTCCTTTCTCTCATTGTGCGTTCCCGTTCGGTTCCATCTTGAGTTCGTGCACCTGCTCTGCGACGTCTTCGCCCCCTTATGAAACGTACGTGCGCTGCCTGAGGGATCCCCCACTTTCGGGGACTATCCCGCAATCTGTTGTTTTTCATATCCTGCCGAGGCGTTTGTTTGGAGGAATGATGGAACAACAGAATCGCCCACGTTTTATCGTCGAGTGTACCGGCTCACGTTCCGAAGACGGTCTGCTGGTCTGGAACGGCCGGATGCTTGATCTCTCGATTCCGGGATGGTCGCGAACCGGACTCAAAGGGTTGCAAGCCGGGGACCTGCTTCAATTGCATCTGCATATTCCGGGACAGCCCAAGCCTCTCTCCGTGAGACTCGCCACGATCCGCTGGGCGAGTGACTCGCGGTTGGGAGTCGATCCCATCCTCATGGACGCCGATGATCAACTGCGCTTAAACGACTTCGTCAGTGCTCACGCGACAGTGCCTGTGTTCAGTACGGATCGAAAAGAACAGATCGTGATTTCTGATGCCGGATAGTCGTACCGTCGATTTCCCCGCTTGATGCTGCTCCCTCCTCCTCGCATCCCTGTGTATGGTCCACTGAAATGTGATCCAGCCGTTATGTTTTCCATCCCATCGGGTATTCGCTCGTGTTATGGGACGGACAGTGGTTGCCAGTCTGCGTTGTCCGGCGGCGCATAGTCGGAATAACTGAGGCACGTGTGTGGCGATGTCGAGACCGAATTGCTTGACATCGTTGGGCAAGATGGTGTCTCTTAGCTTAGACACATTGTCACACACACCGGCCTTTCCCCCAGTCCAGTTCGGTCATGTCCTAACAGTTTTTCCGGGGCGGAGGCGTGCGAGATTGACGTATGACGCCTGGTCCCCTCATTCCTGATGCTGCCCATACGACCCCGCTGACGCCTGAAACCGAGGCGCAGGTCGACCAATTTGCCCATACGGATATTCTGGTCGGCATTCCCAGCTTCAACAATGTTGAGACGATCGGTCACGTCGTCAAAGCGGTGAGCGCCGGCTTGGCCAAATATTTTCCGGAAGCGCGCGCCGTCCTGGTGAATTCAGACGGCGGCTCGACGGACGGCACGCAGCAGGTGGTGGCGCAGGCCGTGGTCGATCTGAAAACGCTTTTTATCGGCGACCAGCAAAGCTCGCTTCATAAAATCATTACTCCGTACCACGGTATCCCTGGAAAGGGGAGCGCCTTTCGCACCATTTTCGAGATCGCGCGCCGGTTGAAAGCCAAAGCCTGTGCCGTGGTGGATTCCGATTTGCGGAGCATTACCCCGGAGTGGATTGAACTCCTGGTGAGTCCGGTGTTCGAGCAAGGGTTCGACTATGTCGCACCCTACTACCTGCGCCACAAGTATGACGGCACCATTACAAACAGCATTGTGTATCCGCTGACGCGCACGCTCTATGGTCACCGGATCAGGCAGCCTATCGGCGGAGATTTCGGATTTTCAGGTCAGCTGGCTCAACACTATCTGGACAAGCATGTGTGGGAGTCGGAGGTGGCGAAGTTTGGCATCGATATCTGGATGACCACGGAAGCCATCGCGAGCGGAGCGCGGGTCTGTCAAAGTTTTCTTGGCGCCAAGATCCACAACCCCAAAGATCCGGCGGCGGACCTCTCGGCCATGCTAGTGCAGGTACTCGGCGCGGTGTTCGCCTTGATGGAAGATCACTATTCAGTGTGGGGCAAGAGCGACGGGTCAAACGCCGTGCCGTTGTTCGGATTTCAGTACGAAGTGGGCGTTGAACCGGTCAATGTCAACGTCGATCGTATGATCAGCACGTTTCGGCAGGGGCTGAGCGATCTGGGCACGATCTGGGATCAGATTCTCGCTCCGGGGACCAGACAGAGCCTGCGGCCGTTGGGCACCTGTTCTTTGCAGGACTTTCGGATTGCCGACAGCCTGTGGGCGCGGGTTGTCTATGACGCGGCTGTAGCCTATCGCAATCGTGTGTTGCCGCTGGATCACGTGTTAAAGGCCTTCACGCCCTTGTATCTGGGGCGGACCGCCTCGTTCGTGTTGGATACGCAAGGGCTTACATCGAGCGAAGCCGAGGGCCGCATCGAAGCACTCTGCCAGGCCTTTGAGAAGGATAAGTCCTATCTGGTCGCGCGCTGGAATGAGCCTCATGTCGGTTAGTGTTCGTGAGTCGATCCATCTGAAGGCAGGCTGTAGTTCAGGCCGGAGGAGGGAAGTATGAAGGAATTTTTTGAGAAGGGTCTGCTCGACCCCCTGGAGCTGATGGCGCGGCAGGTGCTTGCGGTGCTGCCGAGCCTTCTGGCCATGTCCATCATTTTCTTTGCAGGTCTGGTGGTGGCCTGGACGGCCAGTCAGGCGCTGGAGCGCCTGTTGCGCGTGATCGGACTGGATCGGTTGTTTGATCGACTGGGCGTGACCGGCGCATTGTTGCGCGGCGGGGTGAAGACTGACCCGTCGCGATTGGTGGGGCAAGCGGCCTATTGGTTGGTGATGATTTTTGCGACGGTCGCCGCATTGGGCGCGCTCAATCTCCAGCCGATCAATGATTTTGCCAAGTCGTTCCTCGCCTATGTACCGCATTTGGTGACGGCCGGCCTTATCCTGGTGGCCGGCTGGCTGTTGTCCAACTTCGTATCCCAGGCCGTGCTGATCGCCGCGGTCAATGCAGGACTCCCTCCGGCGCGCCTGGTGGCAACCTGCTCGCGATGGGGAATTCAATTGCTGGCCGTGGCCATGGCGTTGGAGCAGCTGGGTATCGCGCAGAACATCGTGGTCGTCGGCTTTGGTATTACCTTGGGAGGCATCGTCATGGCCGGGGCGATCGCATTCGGGTTGGGCGCAAAAGATTTGGCCAAAGACTACCTTGAGCGCGGACTGTCGGTCCGTACGCGAGAGGGTGCGCCTGATGACTTACGGCACCTATAATGGCTGAAGTATCTGAATGGGTGGATGACAAAGGACGAGCTATGATCAATAAAATTTCGGACGCCGATGGTGAAGCCAAGGCGCGCCGCTGGTTGGGTGGCGAAGCCGCTGTGCCCCGTTACCCGCATCGGCGCCAGAGCCCGTTCGTGTTCAATCGCTCCCTCTTGGGGCTCGTGGCATTTGCCGTCGGGTTGGGGTTTGCCGGCGGCCTTTTGGCAGGTCTTCAATCCAGGCGGCGTGTGATCGTGTTACCGAAGGGGCAATGATGCATCGACCATTGCAGCGTTGGCGCAGGGTGATGCCGGAATGTCCGTCAGCCGACCGTCACCAGCTCGACAAAAGATCAATGAGGCTGCGGTTCCATCCCACGGGGCCGACTCCGTCGGCGCGGATGAGGTGGGGAAGGTGCACGTCCGGGTCGTAGGAGCCATCCGGTTTCCTGACCAGGATGGGATAGTCCACGACTTCCAGCATGGGGAGGTCGTTGAGACTATCTCCGAGGCCGACCGTCACCAGCGTATGCCCGTCGTTCTGTGCTAATCGTCTGTACCACGAAATGAGCCGTTGGCTCGCGATCCCCTTATCATTCGCTCCCATCAAATGGTAGAAGCGGCCCCCGCGCGTGCAGCGCAGGCCGCGTGTTTCCGCCGCTTCGAGCAGGTGCTGCCACCTGACGCAATTTCCCTCAACGACAAATGGCTCATCATACTCACGTTGTGTCGCCAGGAAGGCCTCGGCGGGTGACAATCCCGTGCGTTGAGCCACCTCTTCAAGGGAGAAATCCCCGAATCCCTTCAACCGACAACCCAGTTCCCGGCTGATTTCCCCCAGCGCCGACCGAAGCCGGTCGTACGAGGTTCCGATCTGGACGACCTGATAGGCGCCGCAGAGCGCTGACTGTTCCAGCGGGGAGGGGAAGGAGCCGTGGGGAACAAACAGGGCTCCGCCATTTTCGACAATAAAGGGGTGACGATTGTGCAGACGAAGACGAAGCGGCTCCATTTCAGCACGGGTCTTGCTCGAGACCAGGATGAGCGGCGCGTTGAGGTTGCGTATGGCGGCCAGGGCTTCGGTGGCGGCTTCATACGAGTAAGTCGCGGCGTCGAGCAGGCTCCCGTCCAGGTCTGTGAAGATGAGGATGCGGCGCATGGTCGGTGAGACACTCCCTGGACGCAGTATACGGAACTCGCGGTGGCGGGTAAAATACCTGTCTGTCGGTTTGCCACGCATCCTCACCAGCCTGCAAGCCCTCCCCAGTTTCCAGCCTGCCCGGTCTGAGATTCCTAGATGAAGGGCTCTCCCTCAGGAATTTGCCGGGGAATCGGTTAAAGACGCTGCCATGGGCTTCCGAGTATGGGACGTGGCAGTCTTGCCGGTTCAGAGGCTCGCGTCTCCGCTTCTGTGTCAGAACCGGCACAGGAGAATCCCTAATCAAGATCGAGCCGAGAACTGCCGAAAAGGATAAACACATGGCTGTGTCGGATCCTCGGGCCTTCAGGGATGGGCGGCCGACATGTCAGGCCTCTGTGCACGATGGCTCAGATGAGGACCATACTTGTGGCCAAGGCACTTCCCTTACTTTTTCCTGACTATGCTCCTGCTGCCGCCGTTGGGGGCCGCGCTGGTTCGATGCGATCGCTGTGGTGAAATCACGGTGGTCTCTGGGCCTAAATGCTCGTAATGCTGTAGGGTTACACAGTGCGATCCGATAAAAAACCTCCTCTGAAATCCGATAAAAAAGCGCCTCCCAAGGTCCAGAAAAAGGGCAGCATCGGCTACAACAAGAAGTCGGCGCTGCTCGAAGATGCGATTACGCAAATGAACGCCGGCAAGTATGGCCGTGCATCCTCTGCGCTCAAGGACCTGCTCGCACTTGACCCCCTCAATGCAGAAGCCCGGCGTCTCTTCGCCACCCTCCACCTCCGCCTCGGCAGCCTCATGAGCGCCAGGACGGCCTTCGAATCCCTGGCTCGCGAGGCCATGGAGCGGCAGGACTATTGGCTGGCGGAATCGCTCCTGCGGGAATACCTGACGGCGGGCCCCCGGTATGTGCCTTTTCTGGAAATGCTGGGACGCGTCTATGAGGAGAAGGGCGACGTCATGGCGGCGGTCGCCGAGTACGGCAAGGCGGTTGAGGTCTTGCTCGAAGATCCAGATACCGAGAAGCCGAACCATCCCAGCGACCTCTTTGCACGGATTCGTTCGATTGCACCTGGAAGTCCCGTCGCATTCCGCTTTGCGGCGATGTTCGATACGGTCACAGGGCAAGTGTTACAGGCCAGTCCTCAGCCTGCCGCTCCCGCCTTGGAAAGTGACGCCCCCCAGGCTGCAGCGGGGCCGGACGCCGTTGTCGACAATACCGTCACCATGCCCTGGGAGCAGGTGGAGTCGCCTGCAGCCGCGTCCATTGCCCCAGAAGCGCCTGTTTCAGCGGTAGAGCCAGCGGTGGAGGTCAGCGAGCCGGTTGTTGCCCCGGCATTGCCGGTCGAGGCGGTCGCAGCAGACGGCCACCAGGATACTTCGCTGGGTCAAAGTTCGGCTCCCGACGGATCGATCTCGTACACGGGGCCGGAACCTCAGGTTCTTGCTGAAGCCACGCCATCTTCAATGGCGTCAGTGGAAGAGCCGGCCAGGACCGTGACACACAGTGAGACATCGGTAACCGACCTGCTTTCCACCTCGATAGGGGAGGCTGAATCGCCCACTCCGTCGGTTGCGGTGGAGTCCCAGCCCGCGATCGGGATGTTAGCCGAGGCCGATGGTGGCCATCCGATTGCTCAAGCTCCTTCGAGCCCGGCCCCTATGCCATGGGATCAGGTCGAAGAGGTCGCCGTCGTGATTCCTCCCGCATCTGTGATCCAGGAATCATCGGTGCCGGAACAGGCGGTCTCGGTGCCCGTTGAGTCGGAACCGGTAGCGGCTTCGCCTGTTGAAGCGGTGCCCGCCATCATTGAGGTGCGAGGAGAGGCTGGCAGCCAATCAATGGCTCACGCGCCTTCGAGCCAGGCACCTCTGCCTGGGGAGCAGGTTGAAGATCTGGCCATCGTCATTCCTCCGACGCCTGCGAGTCAGGAGTCGAGCGTGCATGAATCTGCAACGGTGGCCTCTCCTGAGGCTGGCCTGCAGGCGGATCCGCCGAGTGAACCCGCTCCTCGCACGATCGAAGTACTGTCGCAAACCGGAAGTCACCCGATTGTTGAACCGCCTGCGAGTCCTGTGTCCATGCCCTGGGATCAGGTGCAGGAAAGTCCTGTTCTGATTCCTCCGCCGGCAGAGCAGTCGGCATCCACCGTGGAGGTGGTGGCGCAGGAATCATCCGGGGCAGAGGAACCATCGTCATCCACGGTGGAGGCGGTGACTCCCAAGATCGAAGTCCTCACGCAGGCCACCAGTCATCCGATCGCGCAGCCACCGGTGAGTCCTGCTCCCATGCCTTGGGACCAGGTTCAAGAGACGATGACTGAGACGCCTCAGAGCATAGAGGCGACAGCTGAGCGTGATGCGGTCGAGGCCGGCAAGGCGATCGAGTCTCAGGCAACGATGCCAGAGCGCGGTGCCGGAGCGGCACCGGCACCACCCTCTGGATCAAATGGCTCGGAGGTCACCTCCTCAGGACTCTCCTGGGACGAAATTCTCGCGGCGGTCGCTGCCATGCAGTCCTCTCCCGCACCTACCCAGACACTTCCTGGCGCGGAACCGGAGCCGAAATCCGATCGCACCACGACGGATAAGCTGGCCCAGGAGGGCACGCCCCCTCCGGATCCTGTTGAGGCGGAATCGACGTTGTATGAAGCGCCGTTGGTGGAACCCTCTGTCGATCCAGGCAGTGCGGCAGCGGCGTTGTCGGCGCCCATGCCATGGGAACAGATCGAAGTTGATGACCTCACCATACCTCGTCAAGAACCGGAACCGGAATTCGGGCCGGTCTCTGCCGAAGCTCCCGCCGGACCGCTGGATCCCACGCTGGTCTTACCCGCTGAGCCGAGCATGGCTGAGCCGGTAGCCTCGACGGACAGTCCGGTAGTCAGTGCTGCCAATCTTTCTGTGACGCTGGTAGCCGATTCTGGCCCCGAGTTCCGGCTGCTTGCGCCGGAGGTGCCGAGCGAACCCGGAGCGCCTCCCGTCCCTCCTGCCGTGGCAGCGCACGAGGAAGCCGATGCGCAGGTTTCAGGGCTCGTGCTCGAACCGTCAGGAGTACTTGCAGAGGAAGAACCCGCTGCAGCCTCGTTGCGATTGGCCGAGGGCCAATCGACCCCGCCTGTTGCAGCCGTTGAGCCTGTGCACGTCGAAGTCGCACCGGTCACGGAATTCACGATCGCGGGAATGCAGAATGAGTCTCCCACAGTTTTGTCTCCAGAGCCGACCCTTGAGACAGAACAACCTGTGGAGGTGATCCCGGCGCAGGCAGCGATGACTACTCCTGAGCCGGAGACGGTGGTTGAGGAGATCGTAACTCTCGCTTCGCCGATGCCGATTGAGGAGCAGGCGGTTGTGGAGGTTGAACCGATTGTTGCGTCGGCGCAGGTGGACGCGACAGTGGATAGGCCCACGGCTCCGACACCGGAATGCTCGGTAGTTGTCGAACAGGAGCCAGTCTCGCCGTCAGCCACGCAAGACGTTGTCGGTGCTCCTATCGTTGAGACCATGGTGCCATCCGTTCAACTGCCGTCTGCTCCGGCGGAAATGGTGCAAGAGCTTCAGCCTGTTTCATCGGCAACGGAGGTGATGGGTGCCCCGGCGGAGGAATTGTTACAGCAAGTCGCCGTGCCAACCCAGGACTCTGAGCCTGTCCAGCCCGAACCGCTCCTGGAGACAGCTGCTGAGTCTGTTGCTTCGGTGAATGCCCCGGTGGTGGAACCGGCAACACCGGCTCCATCTGAACCAGTTGCGGGCGATGGGTTGCACATTCTCTGGGAGGATGCCTCGTCGGCACCGACGCCGAAACCTTCCAGCGGAAACATGCTGACCCGGTGGCTCAAAAAACCTGCGGAGGTTGTTCAGCCGGAAGTCAGCGCAGTCGATTCATCGACTGCCGTACCTGGTGAGCCGTTGGCCTCTATCGTTCCCGTACCGGTTGAAGAATCGGTGCCCGCCGAAGTCGTGGCGGAGCCGCCTCCCCCGGTGCTGGCTGAAGAGCCGGCCCCCCGTCCCAAACCGAGCCAGCCTATCGGAGGCGGTCTGTGGAGTCGCGTTGCTGAAGTGGCGGCTTCGCTGGTCGGTGCCGGTGTGTCGACGACCCGGTCATTGGTGGTTCTGGTGCTGGGGTTGGTTGGGCTCGTACTGCTCGTTGTCGGGGGAACTGTGGGCGTCGTGGCCCTGACCTGGATGGTACTCGATGAGCAACCCAGCGCGGCATATCGCACTATGACATCGGTGCCTCAACAGACCTTGCAGGACTCAAGCAAGAACGGCTACCTGCTTCTCCTCGGGTTCGGTGCCGCCGCGAGTCAGGATCCTGTGCAGGCGGGGATGGAACGACGAGTCGAGAGTGCCGACCTGGCCTTTACGCACACCTGTCTGACCGGAGAAGGCTATGCCCCAGGCGGTGATCAGGGGGCGTCAGCGGACGCGGCGGGTAAGTGGATGAAGACGGCTGATCCTGCGGCGCAGATGCTTCAGGGCGCGAGCGGAGTAAAGACATGGGCGTCGCAGGCGGAGGTCAGCCTGGGCCGTTATCGGCAATGGCTGAACAAGCCGTTTGAGGACGTGGGGTATGGGCAGCCCATCAGTCCCAACTGCGGCCTGATTCTGCACACCCATCGCCTCTATGTGGCGGACGGATTTACGCAGGATGTCGAGACGGGCGTGGCCCGGCTTGAAAGCGATCTCACGGCGTGGCGGACGGTGTTGGGGCAGGCGAAGACCCTGTCGGTGAAAATGCTGGCCAGTGCCGCCATGAATGACGACATTGCGATCATGGGCGGGCTGTTGCAACGGCCTGACCTTGATGACCGGTTTGTCAGTCGCCTCGCCAAGCTTGCGCGGCCGCTGGAGCAGACCGAACAGTCGCTCCGATGGCCCATGCAGAGCCAGTTTGTGCTGGCCACCAAGACGATAGACGATGCGATCAGTCAGGATCGGGCCGAAGCCCGTCCCGTCTATGGCGCTATCGCTGCCGCGCTCCCGTTGCCCAAGCAGCGCCGATTCAATGCCTACGCCCAATATTACGAAGTGGCGGGCAAGGCGGCGGCAGAAGGCCGCTTCGCTGATTTGCCGAAGCAGTCGCAGTTTGTGCATGCGCCTCCTTACGGCGTGAGCGACATGCTGATGAACCCGATCGAAAGCCTCGTCGGGGTCGATCCTCTCCCCACGTGGGACACGTACGCCGGGCGTGTGTTGGAAACCGATGCGCGCTTACGGTTGGCATCGCTGCAGGCCTGGTTGCGTCGGACGCCGCCGGAGCAGGACTTGCTCACCAGATTGGCCAAAGCCGGACAAGGGCTCTACGACCCCTTCACCGGACTGCCGATGCTGGTGAATATGAAAAAGAGCGTCCTCTATAGCGTCGGCCCGGACCTGAAGGACAACGAAGCGCACGAGCGCCTCGACCTCGTGGCTCAGATCCCGTCGGTTGCCTGGGTTGGCGGCAAGAAGCCCGCTGACGCGAGCAAATCCAAGTAGTTCTCTCCGCGAATCCACTTCAGCCACTCCCATTAAGAATCCGTTGGGCGGGTCGCTGCCTGACCCTTCACAATCGCAGGGTTGAACCGAGTCAACCGTGAGCCTGCTCCTGCGTTCTATTTCGATACAGGGGTAGGTTCAGAGTCTGTTCTGGAGGGGCAGTCGTGAGTTTCGGCAGGCAGGCCCGATGGTGGAATGAGTGGATGTGCTCTGAGATCGAGTCCGTACGATCGCTCTCGCTTGATTTCATGCTGCGTCGGGTTGAGAATCGAGCCCGTCGGGGGCGACGCCAGGAAAACGGTGTCGGCGCGTGTAGCCCCCATATGGTTGGTCACGCAAGGTCTGCAGGGTGGGCGGGAGAATGAGCGGCTGGCATTCTCCTATCGCCGTCAATGGACAGCCAGGCAATCTCTGCCTGGGTGAGAGGGTGGGATCACTGGATCGAACCCAGGCATTGGATCGGTTTCTGGCAGGCATCGAGCGGCGGGCATTCCGCATGGCACATATTGCCACGGGGAATGAGGATGAGGCGCTGGATCTCGTCCAGGATGCCATGCTGAAACTTGCGCAGAAGTATGCGCAGCGACCTGAGGAAGAATGGGCACCGCTGTTTCACTGTATTCTGCAGAGCCGCATTCGCGATTGGTACCGACGGGAACGGGTACGAAACCGGTTGCGGGAATTTTTTCATGGCTCCCAGGACGAAGAAGAGGGAGAAGATCCGCTGGCGCAGGTAGCTGATCAGGCGGCACCGGCACCCGATGAAGAAGTGCAGCGCAAGCGGGCCTGTGCGGCACTCGACGTCGCCTTGCGCGCCCTGCCGCTTCGGCAACAACAGGCGTTTCTCCTGCGTATCTGGGAGGAGCTGGATGTGGCTCAGACGGCTCAAGCCATGGGTTGTTCGCAAGGCAGCGTGAAAACCCATTTGTTTCGCGCGCTGCAGGTGCTGCGACAGCGTTTGGGGGAACATTGGCCATGAATGAACGATCGAACGATCAGCTGGATCCGCTGGCAGCGGCGGCGAAGCGTCTTCTCGATCAGAGTGTGCAGGACCTCGATCAGAGGGCGGTGCTGGCGATCCAGCGCGCGCGGGTGAATGCCGTGAGCCACTCGTCTGCGACGTGGCCTTGGCTCAGATGGGCTGGAGCGGTGGCGCTGGCATCAATGGCTGTCTTGGCGGTGACGATGTGGATGGGGCCATCCACCGGAGGGAATCATTCGCATCTGCTGTTGGAAGATCTCGAATTGATGCAGTCGCCGGAGAATCTGGAACTGTCCGAAGATCTCGAATTTTACGATTGGCTGGCTGATGGCACTGCCACCACCGGCTAGGCGATGGCTGATTCTGGCCCTCTGTCTGGTGGCCACAGTGGCACAGGGAGCGCCGGAACCGGCGACACGCCAGGATGAGCCGGATGCCGACCTTCTCGACTTCCTGGGGGCCTGGCAGAATGAAGACGGCCGCTGGGTGGATCCGTTCCAGCTTGCCGAAGAGTTACCGGTTCGGGCACCGACCGAATTGAAAACAGATCGACCGAGCCCTGGGACAGGTTCCCGCAAACCGTCCAGGGGCAATCAACCGAATCCTGCTCCAGATACTCCGCGTGACCCGATGAGGATGCAGACTGGCCCATGAGAGCATTGTTGCTGTGTGTGCTGATTGTGGTGGCAGGCGGAGTGGTGCCTGTTCGAGCGCAAGGCGATTCGGCCGGTGTGCCTTGGAGTCAGTTGAGCCCCGGCGAACAGCAACTGTTGCAACGTTTCGGTGACACCTGGGATCAGTTGCCGCCGCGCAAGCAGCAACGTTTGCGGAATGGGGCTCAGCAGTGGGGCACCATGACGCCTGAGGAGCGGCAGGAGGCGAAGCAACGGTTCAAACAGTGGCGGTCGCTTCCTCCCGAGCAGCAGCAGCAGTTGCGTGAACGGTACCAGCAGTTTCGTCAGCTCCCGCCTGAACAGCGCGAGTCGGTGCGCAACGCCCGGCGATGGTTCAGGTCTCTTCCGCCCGAACAACGTCAGGAGTTGCGAGAAAAGTTTCAGCGCATGTCGCCGGACGAACGTCGCGCGTATCGCCGGGAGCTTCGTCGCCAATATGGTGGGGGTGGCGGCGGCGGCGGACAGGTACCCGGCGAATCGTTCTCCCGATAACCCTGGAGCGGATAGTCGGATCAGTCTTGAGTTCCTATCACCTCCGGTGGTCAGCTATGCAGCGCTAGTCTCAGCGGCTCCGTCTGTGGTTTCCGCTCCCCTGGTGTCCTTCACATACACACTGCCCGGCCTGCTCTTGGCGACCTTCTTCAATTCCGAGGCAATCTTACTGACATCGCCCGGGTGGGAGATGGTCCGGTGCTCGTTCGTGACCACGGCGATGGAGAGGCTCATAATGGGAAAGCGCTCGTGGTTGCCGCGCCGGTCGACGGAGTCGATAAAGCCCTTGCCCCGATCATCGGGATCGTAAAAGTCCGGGATGACCAGATCGAACCGCTTGATGAGCGTCTGGCAAATCGGTTCGATGGTGGCCGGTGCGCTCATGAACACAAAGTCGTCTCCACCCACATGGCCGACGAATCCATCGGTGCCGGCCAGTTCGCTGACAACGGTGGTGAGAATTCGACAGGTGACGACCAGCACTTCGTCGCCACGGGCATAGCCGTAGCGATCATTGAAGGATTTGAAGTTGTCGATATCCAGGTAGGCGAGGGCAAAGGGCGCCCGGCTCTCTATGCGCGCCGTGGTTTCGTGCAGAATCGTGCTGTTACCCGGCAAGCGCGTGAGCGGGTTGGCATCCAGTGAGCGTTCGAGTCGGCTGAGGCAGAGACGCACCCGCTGCGGCACTTCATCCGGCCGGTAGGGTACGGCAATATAATCGTCGACGCCGAGCGTCGCCCAATCCAAATCATTGACCCGAATGTCCCGCACCAGAATAATCAGCGGCAGGCGGCCCAGAAACGGATCGGCGCGCAGCTCCCGCGCCAGCGTGTCCGCCGAGCGTCCATTCGTGCCTTCTGCCGCCAGTACGAGGCAGGGCGGATCATGTACCAACTCATGCATGGCCAGCCGTCCCGCATCGGCAGTCACCACACTGAATCCGGAGCGGCTAAGTCCCGCCGTCAACCGCTCGATTTCGACCGGATCGTTGTGCAGCAGCAGAATACGCCGGTTGGAAGGAGACCCGCTCATAGATAGTCGTCGATGGTTTGAAACTCGTCCGTGGCCTGCGCGAGGCACAGGGCGAGGCTCTGGGCGTCGAGGCCCACCAAATCCCAGGCCTGACGGGAGAGCGGAGGGACGAGATCGTCGCCGGGGTTGCCGCAGGCGAGGCCCTTCACCAGCACATCGGCCACATGCACGATGGCAGTTTGGAGCGTCGCGTCCTGAGCGGCTGACGGGGTGTGGTGGTGGAGAATGGGCTCGCGTAAACTGGTCGGCAGATGCCAGGCGGTTGCGAGCCAGCCGCCCACATCGGCATGCGTAACGTCGAAGAGGTCCCGCTCTGTTTCCATGAGGGACCGGGGGGTATTTTTTGTGGCCGCCGTGATCTGTTGGCCGACATCGGGCCATTTGACGTACAGCACGACCTTGCCGATATCGTGAAGCAACCCGCCGACAAAGACTTCTTCAGGATTCTTCATCCCGGCTTTGGTGCCCAGGATGTGCGCCGTGATGGCAACTCCCAGTGAATGGCGCCACAGCTCGTTCATGCCGGCGTTTCTCATCATGTCGAACGCGGTAGCGCAGAGTGTGAGCCCCTTGACCACACTGAGTCCCAGCACCACCACCGCGTGAGCCACCGAAGCAATGCGCGAGGGAAATCCATAGAACGGCGAATTGGCCAGCCGTAGGACTTTTGCGGACAGTACCTGGTCCTTCTCGATCAGCGCGCCGATCTCTTCCGCCGAGATATTGGGTCGGCCGATCATCGACGCGAGTTTTTGGACGACATGGGGGAGGGTCGGCAATTCGCCAACCTGTTCGATGCGCCGTCGGAGGTCTACCTTGGCCGAAGGATTCATGTGGTCGGCGCCTCCGGACTGTCGGCCACTCCATGGGTCGCTCGGAGTTGCAGGCGAATGGCTTCGCGGAGCTGGTGTTGAATGGGGTCGTCGATCACCCGCCGGAAGCGGTGCTCGAGCTCGGCTTCCAGTTCGGCGAGAGTCTTGCCGCTCGCGTCGCCGGCCTCTCCTTCGACGTAGATCGAGGTCAAGCCCAGACGTTGGAGGCGGGAGAGCGTCGCGTCGTCTAACTCAGCCCCGGCGGGGAGCACGACTAATCCCGTGCTGTTGGTGACGGGTTTCGCCAGGATCATGCCCGGGGTGAGTTCTTCGATCACGACTCGTTTCATGCGAGGCTCTCGTCTCCGTTCGGTGCGTTGAGCCGTGAGACCGATGATGCCGGTCGCCCCTCAGAACGGAGGGCATCCATTTGGGCTCTATCGGCAGAAACCCCACCGATCTTGAGCGAGGGGCGGTGGTGGGCCATATCAACGGCCTGCTTGACAGGACGGGGGACATTCCACAGAATCGTCCGAATCATCAGGGGCTGTGGTTTCACGAAGGGAGTGGTCGATGAAGTGTGAGATTCTGTATCCCGGGGCATTTCCGATGGTGCGTGTAAATCTGGATGCCAGCGAGACGGTGAAGGCTGAGTCCGGCGCGATGGTGGCCGCCTCGCCGACCATCGATATCGAGAGCAAGATGGAAGGCGGGTTTCTGGGGGCCCTCTCGCGGAAGATGCTGAGCGGCGAAAAGTTTTTCTTCCAGACCTTGCGGGCCAGCCGTGGAGCGGGAGAAGTCCTGTTGGCGCCGACGGTCCCCGGCGAGATCGTGCTGCTCGAACTCGACGGCGTGAATGAATACATGGTGCAGAAAGACGGGTTTCTGGCCGGTGCAGAGGGCGTGAAGATCGAAAGTAAGATGCAAAGCCTCACGCGTGGCCTGCTGGGCGGCGAAGGGTTTTTTATTCTGAAGATCGGCGGGATCGGTCAGCTGATCCTCAACAGTTTCGGCGCCATCCATAAAATCGAGCTGAAGCCGAACGAGGAGTACATTGTGGACAACAGCCACCTGGTGGCCTGGACCTCCACCACGACGTACAACATTGAAAAGGCGTCCTCCGGGTGGATCGCCAGCCTGACCTCGGGCGAAGGCCTGGTGTGCCGCTTCCGCGGTCCCGGTATCGTCTATATCCAAAGCCGTAATCCCGGCAGTTTTGGGAATTGGATACGACAGTTCATTCCCGTTTCCGAGTAACGGCTGAATGGCGGGCGCTGAAAACGCCTGCCAACTTTGTTCTCGGTTCGAAAAAATCCTCAACGTACCCCAGAGGGTACGCCTCCGGTTTTTTCTCGCCTGCGGCCGCGTTGGTCGCCGTTTTGAACGCCCGCTTCACGGGCGATACTTCTTCATGAGGAAAGTCCAAGGCCGATGAACCCTATTCCCAACGCACTCTGTTTCGGTGATGGTTTGCCGGCGGCGGGCGCGCCCTGCATAGTTGCGCTGTCTGCGGACGGCCTTCGCGTCAGTCCGGCGGGTGATGCCCCGCTCCTCGAGCAGGTCGTGTTGTTCGCGGATATGACGGTCGAGGCCGGCGGGCTGGACCATGACCAGCTGGTGGTGACGTGGGGAACGGGTTCGAGTGCCCGGACGTTGTACGTGAAAGATCCTGCCCTGATTGTCGCGTTCCGTCGCGCGGCCCCGTCAGAGTTGACGGCGCATTTGGAACGAGCGGCCCAGCAAGTCAGGCGCGCCCGTCACAGCCATCGTCTTTTGTGGGGTAGCACAGTTGGGATCGTGGTCGGTCTGGGCCTGTTGTTGTGGTTCGGGACGGATCTCATGGTCGAGTGGGCGGTGGCGAGAATCCCCATCGAATGGGAACAGAAGTTGGGCGAAACCGTGTATCAGGATTTTCTGGCCAAGGAAACGGTGTTGAAGGATGGTCCTGCGGTCGGCGCCGTCCAGGAGATGACGCATCGACTGACGGAAAAGATTCCCAACAATCCGTATAAATTTCAGGTCTCCGTCGTGCAAAGTCCAGTGGTGAATGCCTTCGCACTGCCGGGAGGCTATGTCGTGGTGTTCACTGGATTGATGAAAAAGGCGGAGAGTGGGGAAGAAGTGGCCGGGGTGCTGAGTCATGAACTAAACCATGTGCTGCAGCGGCACGGCCTGGAGCGCATCGTCAAAATGCTGGGGCTGGCGGCGGTAGTGGGTATTGTGCTGGGGGACCAACAGGGCTTGACCGGCATGGCCAAGCAGTTGGGAATGGAGTTGGCGACGCTGAAGTTCGGTCGCGCCCAGGAGACGGAAGCTGATGTCACCGGGATACGGCTCCTGTCCGATGCGCGAATCGCCCCTGACGGCATGATCCGGTTTTTTGAACGTCTTTCAGAGAAAGACAAGGAACGCGTCGAGCTTTTTTCCACTCACCCGATGAGTGCGGGCCGTGCGGAACGATTGAAGGCAGAGCTGGCGGCGTTGCCCAAACGGGATCCCGAACCGTTCACCTTCGAATGGAAGACCGTCCAGGACTCGCTGGGAGCACCTGAGGCCAAGAAGTAATGCGAGAAGCGGGAATGCGCATCGGGGTCATCTCGGATACGCATGGGCTGTTCGACCGGTCGATCATTCACCACTTTGCCGGAGTGGAGCATATTCTGCATGCCGGTGATATCGGGCAAGGTGATGTCATTGCGCAATTAGAACAGATCGCTCCGGTGACGGTTGTCTCCGGCAATGTGGATGGATTCGAAGCAAGCGGCATTCCTGTAGAACAGGTGATTGAATTGGCCGGCCGCCGGATTGCCGTCTATCACCGGCTGTATGAAAAAGGAAAGTTGACGCGCGACGGCGCCTCTTTTTTGAAGCGAGCGAGCCCGGCGGTCTGCGTGTACGGACATACCCACCAGCCGAAGGCGGAATGGTGCGAGGGCGTACTGTTGTTCAATCCCGGTTCGGCCGGGCGGAAACGGTTTCACCTGCCGCGTGCGGTTGGTCTGCTCGTGCTGCATCCCGAGTCTATTAAAACAGAACACATCATGCTGGCTGATCGAGCGGAGTGAGAGGCGCGGGCCGTGCGCCGGATTTTTTGCTCTACATGATGTAAAAGGGTTGGCTATAATGCGGAAGGTTGTCCTATCAATGGATGGCCGAGAGGGCGGAGTCATTCACTTGTTGAGAGGAGGAGGACTTATGCTGAGACAATTCATCGTTGCATTGGGTGTGGTTGCGGTCGCGTCACAGGCCGGTTTGGCCATGGCGGCCAATCCTGATACCGGACCGGGTTGTGGTCTGGGAAAGTTGGCCTGGGCAGACTATAAGAATCAGAAGAACATTGCGCCGCAGGTTATGATGGCGACGACCAACGGAACCTTCGGCAGCGGCACGTTCGGTATCAGCTCCGGCACGTCAGGCTGTACCAATGATGGTCAGGTCATGGCGGACCAGAAGACCACGATGTTCGCGCTGTTGAATTTCGAGAACCTGACGCAGGAAATGGCGCAGGGGAAGGGCGAGCACTTGGCCTCCCTGGCGACGCTCATGGGCGTGCCCAGCGAGCAGCATGCGGCCTTCTTCGCCTTGACCCAGGAGCGTTATACGACTCTGGTTCAGGACGGTGAAACTTCGTCGGTGGCACTGGTGAAGACCTTGAATGACGCGGTTTCCAAGAGCCCTGTCCTCGCCCAAGCGGTCAGCCGCTAATCGATTCATGCCAGGGCTCCGGTCATTGGCCGGAGCCCTGTGCGTTCTACTCCTCCCGATCGTGCATATTCTGTTGATCCTCCTGGCCGGTCTTCTGTTCGCGACCTCCGTCGAGGCGCAAGAGCCGCCTGCCCCGTATCTGTCAGAACTTCTTCAGCGGGCTCACCACGCTCAATTGGCGAACGAGCGTGAATGGCACCTCCTGCTCCACTATCGTGCGAGTCTATTCGGCGGGTATACAAGCGAGCAGGATGATCCAGGGTTCTTCCTGTCTCCCAATGGCAAAACCGATCCTCAGGCTGAACTCGGTGCGACGCTGAGACAGTTTTTTTCAGCAGAGCTGATCGGGCGTTCCAAACAGCCGGCGCAGTGTGCGTTCGTCGCGCGGTATGCTTGGCTCCAAGAGCGTCTTGGTTTTGATCCGGCCCAGCTGCCGCCCATGCCCTGCGAACGGTTTGAACGATGGATCGAGGAGTTTCATGCCCGATCCATTACGCTCGTGTTTCCGTCGGCCTTCATGAACAATCCGGCGTCCATGTTCGGTCATACGCTGCTCCGCGTCGATCAGGAGGGACAGACACCGCACACCCGCATTTTGGCTTACACCATCAATTTCGCCGCGGATGTGCCCAAAGATGAAGGATTGGCGTATCCGATACGCGGCATTTTCGGCGGATACAGCGGGTATTTTTCGACGATTCCGTACTACCTTAAGGTGCAGGAATATCGGGATATCGAAAATCGAGATATCTGGGAGTATCGGCTGAATTTTGATGGGCCCCAGATCCGGCGCTTGCTCATGCACGCGTGGGAACTCGGGAATGCGTCATTTGATTATTTCTTCTTCAAGGAAAATTGCTCCTACCATCTGTTGTCGTTGCTGGAATTTGCCGACCCGTCGTTACGCCTGACCGAGAAGTTCCGCTTTTGGACCATTCCTGCAGACACCGTTCGTCTGCTCGCGGATCAGCCGGGACTGGTGACGGACATCGCCTTTCGCCCGTCACGCGTCACCCTCATTCGCCGCAAACGAGAACATCTCACGATTTCTGAACAGGGGCTGGTCAAACGGTTAGTGCACGATGTAGCGGCCACGCAGTCGGATGACGTGCGGAGTTTGCCGTTGTCACGCCAGGCGTTCGTCTTAGATGTAGCATCGGACTATGTCCGGTACACAGGTGAGCGTGATGAGGCGCAGGCGACGTCAGCCCGAGAGCACAATCGGCAGCTCCTAACTGCGCGGAGTCTCCTGCGCATTCCCTCCGAGGATCTGTCCATTTTGCCCTTCGCCACCCAACCGGAATCAGGGCATCGCACCTCGCGCGCGAGTCTGGGGGGAGGCTGGCGCAACAACGATACCTTTGAAGAGATCAGTGTGCGAGCGGCCTACCATGATTTGCTCGATCCCGAGCCCGGCTACACGCCGGACGCGCAGATCGAGGTCGGCTCAATCAGCCTGCGTCACTACAACCGGGCCGATCAGACCAGGATTGAACGGGCGACCTTGATGAACGTGTTGTCGCTGTCTCCCATCGACAGCCTGTTTCGCGCGCCGTCGTGGAAGTTGAATGTGGGAATGAACACGATCAGGCATGGCGGTTGCCAGCTGTGCAGCAACTGGGGTTTCAATGGAGGTATCGGCGCGGCAACTGAAACGCATCTGCTCCGGCGCGAAGTGTTTTTTGCATTTGCCGAAGTGGAGGGGAACTACAGCCGCGCCTATGAGGAGCGGCATCGCGTCGGGGGTGGCGCATCGGTCGGTTTCTATGCCGACCTCGCTGAGCGGTGGCGTCTGCTGGCGTCGACCAGCTATCTGCGGTATGCGCTAGGGGATAAATCCGACGAGGTGCGTTGGTCGGTCGGACAACGGTATACACTCGCCCAGAATTGGGCGCTTCGCCTAGAGTATAGCCATCGCGATCACGACAATGACGTCCTGTTCACCGTACAGGCGTTTTTCTAGGACGCCTGCAGCGACAGGAGCCGTACGGCCCTAGGGTTTGTACGGCTGGGCGGGATCTTGCCTCGCCTGGCCGGCTTTGCGATTGACAAGCCTGGACAGGTTACCTATACTCCCGCCACGTAGAGCCCCAACTTGGTGGGCGCCATCAACTAACCTCGAGAGGGAGGACTTATGAAGAAGGTGACCGTCTTGTTTTCTCTGAGCCTGATCAGCGCAGCGTATCTCAGCCTCACGGGCTGTCAGATCGTGGCGTCTCCGATGGCGGGTGGAATCTACAATGAAACGAAGTACGGCGATGTGGCCACGACCCACAACAGCGCCACGAAGGAAGGTAAGGCCTGCGGTACCTCGATTCTGGGCTGGGTAGCGACGGGTGATGCCAGCGTCTCGGCGGCGAAAGCGGCCGGCGGAATCACCACGGTGGCGTCGGTTGATCACTCGGCGAAGAACATCCTCGGCATCCTTGGCGAATGGTGCACGATCGTTAAGGGCAGCTGATCACGCTCGTTGTCCCTCTGAGGAAAGGGTCTTCGGGAGATGCTCCCGGAGACCCTTTTTTCTTTCTTCGTTCACTTCCCTCCTGCATGGTACGGTACGACGTGTATGTGGCGTCTCATCTTAGCCGTCATTCTGCTTGGGGTACTCTCACTCCCGCTTTCTGCAGGTAGCGCCGAATTCGGCGAAATAAACTTGGGCGGGTACCTATTGGGAAGCTGGCCGAAGGACCAGCATCTCTTCAACCAGGGCAGCACGGTGCCGGCTTCTATCCAACCGGGTGGAGGCGCGGGTCTGAAAATCGGCTTGTTTCCTCATGCGACCCGCCGGATGCTTGGCATTGAGATCGATTCATATGGCCACGGCGGTGCGCTCTCCTTTCCTAATACCGTGAACGGGCAGAACAACGGCACCGGGCGTTCCAACCTACTGGTGCTGAATACGATGCTGAACCTGATTCTCCGGTATCCCGATAAAATGGTGACCCCCTATATCGGGATCGGCGGCGGCTGGTCGCACGGCACCCTGCTGAATCCCAATATTATTGGACGAGCCGACAAAGATTTCGATTCGGCGCGCGCATTCGGATACCAGTATCTGGCCGGCGCCCAAGTCCTGATCACTCCGAAAGTCTATGTCTTCGGTGAGTACCGCTATTTTTCCGCGAATTATCATTGGGACGGGTTGGCGGTAGATTTTCGTGCCCACTACGGGCTATTCGGAGTCGGACTGCGCTTCTAAGCTGCCATGAGCCTGCTCGATCAATTCTTTGTCTATCATCCACATCCCTGGGAGGAGCGTGACTGGTCGGCCGCCGGCGGAGTGCCGCTGGAGGATGTCTGGTTTCAGGCCGGCGATGGAACGAAACTGTTCGGCTGGTATGCGGAGAACTCCGCCACGTCCGCGGTGCTGCTCTGGTGTCATGGCAATGCCGGCAATATGACCCATCGGCTGGAAAACCTTCGCGCGTTACATCGCCTGGGGCTGTCGGTGTTTCTGTTCGACTATCGAGGGTATGGGAAAAGCCAGGGGCGGCCCTCGGAAGATGGACTCTATCTAGATGCGATCGGGGCCTATGACTATCTCACGCGGGTGCGTCGTGTCAGACCGGAACGGCTGGTGATCTTCGGCCGGTCCTTGGGCGGGGCCGTGGCCGGCGAGTTGGCAACGCAACGCCCGGCGATGGGGCTCTTGCTGGAATCCTGCTTTCCTTCGATCGAAGCGGTCGCTCGTCACCACTACATGGGGTTACCGGTGCATTGGCTGTTGGGCGCCGCATTTCGGCTCGAGGACCGCCTCCCGCATCTCTCACTGCCCAAGTTGTTTGTGCATGGTAATCGCGATGACATCATCCCGCTGGAACTGGGCCAGCAGGCGTTTGCCGTCGCGAAAGATCCCAAAGAGTTCTATATCGTGCACGGGGCTGATCACAACGATGTGCCATCGGTCGGGGGGCGCGCCTATTTCGGTAAACTGTCGGCGTTTTTCTCGACCGTCCTCGGCCGTTGAAACTCCAGGCGATGTCCGGCTCCTTCTGTGTTTTTTCTGTTCATACGTAGCTCGATTGGTAAGATGCACCACGTAGAGGGGAGAAACCCTTGCTCCAGGCTCAGGGGGGCAGCGGTCTGTGGCGAGTGCCTGAACATTCTGGTAGAGTGCGTCCGCTCGCTGCAAGGTTTCGAGACGGCGAGGAGGCAGAGTCGAGGTCTAGCGGCAAGGAGGCATAGTGCATCGGACAGGCGTGAGCGTGAGGCGGTTCATTGGCGGAGTGTCTGTGGTGGCTCTGTTGCTGATGGTGGGATGTGCCGGTGGACCGGCGCAAACGACGTTACATGCCGGCTCTGAAGGGCAGTCTGCTGCACGGGGTGATGTTTCGCCGGCTGGCCCAGCAGAGGCGTCGAGCGGGGCACCGCCGTCGCTATCGACAAAGGTGGTGCTGGTGGCGAACACCAGCGCTCCTGAGGTAGTGAAGGAACCGGTGGTTGAGCCGGCAGAGGATCCGTTCTACGACCCCTTTGCCAAGAGCGACGAGCCTGCAGGGGGAGAAGAATATGACCCCTGGGAGCCGGTCAATACAAAGATTTTTGAGTTTAACCGGCAAGTAGATCGGTGGGTGCTCAAGCCGGCGGCGCAGGGGTATAACGCAGTAGTGCCGAACCCGGTTCAAATTGGTATCAGTAATCTCTTTTACAATATCCGGTTTCCCTCGCGATTGATCAATAACCTGGCCCAGGGAAAATTGTCCGGCGCCGGCACGGAAGTCGGCCGGTTCCTCCTCAACAGCACCTTCGGGCTGGGCGGGCTGGTCGATGTGGCGAAATACATGAACATCACAACGCCGGAGGAAGATACCGGCCAGACACTGGGGTATTACGGCGTAAAGCCGGGACCATACGTCGTGTTGCCGTTTCTGCCCCCGTTTACGTTGCGGGATCTTGTCGGGTATGTCGGAGACATCGCGCTGAATCCGATCAACTGGATGGTCTTTCCCATGATCGAGGTGAACGGTATTCCCTCTCTGGTTGCCCATCATAATCGGACGACGTCGTCGATTGCCCAGATCGGTGGCCGGGTCGAAGAAATCCTGAACGACCGCTCGTTGAACCTGGAAAAGTTTCAAGGGGTGGAAGAGGCTACGCTGGATCTGTACACGGCCGTCAAAAACGCGTACATCCAAAAACGGCGGAATGCGATCAGAGAATAGAGGCTAGCTGATCACGTGGAGTTCGCGGCCCACCTTCGCGAAGGCCGCCACGGCCTGCTCAAGTTGTGGGCGCGTGTGGGCTGCCGATAATTGCAGGCGAATGCGGGCCTGCCCCTTCGGTACGACCGGATAACTGAATCCCACCACATAGATCCCTTCTTGTAGCAGGCGGTCGGCCATTTGGGTCGCGACGGTCGCGTCTCCCAGCATGACTGGAATGATAGGGTGCTGTCCCGGCACGAGAGTGAAGCCAAGAGCGGTCAGCTGTCCTCGGAGCCAGCGGGCATGCTCCATCAAGGTCTTGCGCAATTCGTCGCCTCGCTCCACCAACTCAATCGCTTTCAGTGCCGCTGCGGCGATGACCGGCGGGACACTATTCGAAAAGAGATAAGGCCGCGAACGTTGACGTAACAGCTCGATCAGTTCTCTTCTGCCGGTGGTGAATCCGCCGGTTGCTCCACCCAGCGCTTTGCCCAACGTACTGGTAATGAGGTCGATTCGTTCAGCCACGCCGAAATGATCCGGAGTGCCGCGCCCACCCTTCCCCAACACGCCGGTGGCATGGCTATCGTCAACAACCACTGCCGCGTCGTAACGGTCGGCCAGATCCACGATGCGGTCCAGCTTCGCCAGATCACCGTCCATCGAAAACACTCCGTCGGTCACGATCATACGCACGCGGCTCGATGCCGATTCAGTCAGCCGCATTTCCAACTCGGTCATGTCGGCATGGGCATAACGCAGGCGGGCGGCCTTGCAGAGACGAATACCGTCGATCAGGCTGGCGTGATTCAGGGCGTCGCTGATGATGGTATCCCGCTCGTCGAGCAGGGTTTCGAACAGCCCACCGTTGGCGTCGAAACAGGAGCTGTAGAGAATCGTATCGGCCGTTCCGAAAAAGGTACTGATGGCCTGTTCAAGCCTCTTGTGCAAGTGTTGCGTGCCGCAAATGAACCGCACCGAGGCCATTCCGTAGCCGTATTCATTGAGACCGTCCGCAGCCGCCTGCCGCACCTCAGGATGATTGGCGAGCCCGAGATAGTTGTTTGCGCAGAGGTTGATCACCTCGCCTTGAGCGACGCGAATCTGAGTGCTCTGCGGACTCAGAATCTGCCGTTCGTGTTTATAGAGGCCGGCGGCGCGAATGTCTGCCAGTTGCTGTTCGGCGGCTTGCTTGAGCGATGTGTATGCCATCTTCTTCTTGAAATATGAACGGTGATGCGTGAAACGGCTGAGGGCGCCTCAGATATCCGATCCGTTTTGCGAAACTCTCGCCGCTGGCGTTTATGGAAACAGGACTACTTTGCCGCATTGGCCGGACTTGATCAATTCAAATCCTTGCGCAAAATCTTTCAAGGCAAAGGTGTGGGTGAGGACCGGCCGGATGTTGAGACCGGCCTTGAAGAGGCCGGCCAGGCGATACCAGGTGCTGAAGAGTCGACGACCGGTAATGCCGTGGACGCGAATGCCTTTGAAGATGACCTCATTGGCCAGATCGCAGGTGACGGGGCCGGTGGGAATGCCGAAGAGGGTGACGCGGCCGCCGTTCTTCACAGAACGAAAAGCGTGGTGCAAGGCGGTCGGGTGTCCGGACATTTCCAGCGAGGCATCGACACCTTCACCGTGGGTGATCTCCTGAATAGCTGCGGCAATCGCGTCCGCTCCGTCGGTTTTCGCATTGAGCACGTGGTCGGCTCCCACCTGCTTGGCCAGCCCCAGGCGGTAGTCGCTTATATCGGTGGCGATAATCGTGGCGGCCCCCGCCGTGCGGGCAACGGCGGCAGCGAAGAGGCCGGTCGGGCCGCAGCCGGTAATTAAGACGGTGTGCCCGGTGAGATCCTCCACCAGTGCCGCATCGACCGCATTGCCCAAGGGTTCCTGTAGACAGGCCAATTCCGGGGGAATGTCCGATGATGTTTTCCAGAGAACCGTCTCAGGCAGGACGATGTAGTCGGCAAACGAGCCGTCCAGATCGACGCCGAGAATGCGGTAATTTTTACATACATGGGCCTGGCCGGTGCGACATTGGAAGCAGGCGCCACAGGTCAGGTGCGATTCGGCGGCAACATAATCGCCGACGCGCACGAGCGTGACATCCGCTCCGATGGCAACCACCTCGCCGCACATTTCATGTCCGATCGTCCGAGGAGGGTGGATACGACTGTGGGCCCAGGCATCCCAGTTATAGATATGGGCGTCTGTTCCGCATAGGGAGGTCGCTTTAACTTGGATCACGGCGTCGTTGGGTCCCGGGGTGGGATCCGGACGTTCGGTGTGAGTCAATCCTGGCTGGGCGGCAGTTTTCACAAGCGCACGCATGGGCTCATTATAACAAGACCATGAGAAATGCCTAGCTGAAGCAGGAACTTGTCCGGATCCACTGCCGAACTGCCGTGCATCCGGCAGGGGTGCCGCCCGGTGCCGCGCAAAAAACGGGTTGAACTGGGTAGGGCTCCTGGGTAGGATGCGAGCATGCAGTACCAGTTGTACACCGCTTGCGGCCGTCTTGTGTTTGGGCTGGGGCTGATCCTCTGTGTGAGCGGGCCGTTGTCCACAGCCCTGGCCGGTCCGACTTCCAATCCGGCCCCGGCGGCTCCGAAACGCTGGGCGCAATTTGATCTGGTGAGCACCGAACCCGATGGATCAGTGCAGGCGGGCAAGGATGTGGTGCTGAGCATTACACTGGGCGGTGTGCCGCCTGGAACAGAATCCGTCATGGCCATAATCGAATCTCCTGGATTTCAAAGTCAGACGGTCTCCTTGAGTGAAGAAACGACAGCGTCGGTCTACCAGGGCACGGTGATTCTTGAACCCAATTCGACCCTTAAAAGCCGGACGACGGTGCATCCGAAAGCGGTGCGTGTGAGAGTCTCGTTCGCGCGGGCGAAAATCACCGGCCTCGAAGAATTCTTGAAGCGCGATGTCTACGTGACGCTCGGCGATCGCCCGCCTGAGGAGGCCGACGCCGAGATTCCTCCGGGACCGGTGGCCGAGAGTCCCGAGGCCGATGCGGCGGCCGTGCAAAAGGCGACAGAACAGGTCATGGCCGTCAATGCCACGATTGCCGAAGAAGATCTGCTGCCCCTGCCTCCGCCTGGTGAGTCCAAAGCCTATTGGAAACAGGTCAGTGATCTGATCAGCCGCAATTGGAGCCGGCAGATACGCTCGATCCGCCGTGCCCCCAGTAGCGAAACGGTCCGCGTGCACTTCAAAATGTACGCCAGCGGTGTGGCGCAGGTGATTCAGTTGGAAAAAAGTTCCGGGGCGCGGGATGTGAATGATGCCGGACTCCAAACGATCATCCATGCCCAGCCTTTCCCTCCGATTCCGCCCGATCTGGGCGATGATGTCGTCGATGTGCATGTACGCATGCGAACAGGGGCAAAAGTCGCAACACGCGACGTGCAGATGACAGTGGATCGAAAGCCACCGAAGTCTGCTCCGCCCGTACCCCCAACACCGAAAGAAGGGGCCGCGGCAAGCGGTTCCACAAAGGAGTAAGTTATGACGATGCGGACCGGTCGTGCGGTGGCCATGTGGTGTCTCGGCGTGGGTATGCTCCTGGGGACGACGCTCGCGCAGGCAGAAACGGCACGATACGATGTGGACCTGGACCATTCGATCGTGGAGTTTAAAGTCGCTCACATGGTGGTCTCTAAAACGACCGGCCATTTCAAGGACTACACCGGATTTATTGAAATGGATCCCGATGCGGGAACGGTGAAGGCCCTCGAAGCGACGATTAAGACGGCTTCGGTAACGACCAACCACGAAAAGCGCGACGCGCATTTGCGCAATCCCGATTTTTTTGATGTCGAGAAGTATCCGACCATCACCTATAAGATGAAGAGCTATAAGAAGACCGGCGACGGCTATGTCGCGGTCGGCGACCTGACGCTGCATGGCGTCACCAAAGAAATCACGTTGACGGGCAGTTTCAACGGCGTGGCCAAGGATCCTTGGGGCAATACCCGCGCGGGTTTTGCGGCCGAGGGCAAGGTGAACCGGAAAGATTTCGGCATGGTGTGGAACAAGGCCCTCGATAGTGGTGGGCTCGTCGTGGGAGACGAGGTATTTATCAAGCTGGACATTGAATGTATTAAGGCGAAATCGTAAGCCGACCCCCTCCCTCAAGAGGCACGCGCCTGCTCGGCCATCGCGCCGGGCAGGCTGAGCCAGCAACGGCGTACGTGGCGGGGTATCTCGAGACAGGAGATGCAGGCCGCCCCCATCTCGTGACGCCGGTCTCAGTACACACAGTAGCTGGTGGAGGTGGAGCGAGGGTGCCCCGGGCATCCCCTCCGCCTTCGGAGTGAGGTGCGCACACCGTTTCGTGTGCGGATGGTCCGGCGTGAGGGAACGGTGTCTTGGCGGTCGTGGAGCAGAAGGTAGGGAGCAGGGTGATGCGTATCAAGCGGACTGGAAAATTCGGATCAGGCATCGGTAGGATGGTCAGGATGTGGTCGTGCCGACTGATGGGTGCGGTGGCGATGCTGTGGGCGGTCAGCGCGGTGGATGTGTGGGCGTTGGAATTTACGGCGGATCAGATCACGAAGATCAACGGCCGTACCCAGAAGTCCAACATTTATTACCGCGAAAACATGTGGCGGATTGAGCACCACACCATGGGCCCCGTCAACGTCAGCATCGTACGCAAGGACAAACAGGTGGTGTGGCTTCTCTTGTCGAGGATGAAACATTTCAAGACGGTGCCATACAAAGCCGACCAGGACCTCAAAGTATCGGAGCGATTGGAGGGCGAGATCTCGCGTGAAGAGATCGGGACCGAAACGCGCGAGGGGCACCCGACTACGCTCTACGAAGTGACGGTAAAGGAAGGCGAACGAACGGAGGTCTATTACCAGTGGCTCGCCACCGATATCCGGTTTCCGATGAAACTGGCCAAGAAAGACGGGAGCTGGATCGTTGAATATCAGCACGTCAAATTCAGGCCCCAGATCGACTACCTGTTTCAATTGCCCCTGAATTTCGAACCATTGGAAGAGTTTGATCACGAGCCGGCTGCCGCGGAGCCGAATCAGCCGCCGCTGTGACGGGTGATCGACAGATAAAGGAGTCTCATCGTGCGTAAGCAAGGACTGATGGTGTGGGCGCTGAGCGCCGCGGTGTTGGGGATGAGCGGGTCCCTCTATGCGTTGGATGTCGCTGACGTCACCAGGGAATGGACGCCGGAAGGGAAAAAGCTGGCGGCCGAGCGGGTGAAGTTGCCGGCGCATGATGAGATGATTCGTATTCCGGCGGGCGAGTTCCTGATGGGCAGCGATCGGAAGGTCGACAAGAATTCGTACCTGGCCGAGTTTCCGCAACGGAAAGTCTATTTGGATGCCTACGACATCGATAAGCATGAAGTGACCACTGTGCAGTTTCTCAAATATGTGCTGGCCCACAATCTCGATCCGTTGATCGATTGGCAGTACGACGGCGGCAATTTCCAGGAGACCATGGTCAGCCATCCGGTCATGCATGTGTCCTGGTTCGATGCGGAGGCCTACTGCAAGTGGGCGGGGAAGCGATTACCGACCGAGGCGGAATGGGAAAAGGCTGCGCGCGGCGAAGACGGTCGTATCTATCCCTGGGGCAATCAAATGGCCGGGCTCTCGCGGGCGAACTTCGGCCGGACCGGTCTGTCGGGGCCGGTGCGCGATCGTCCGGAACGGCTCTTGCTCTATCCCCCGATTATTTCAGTCGACAAGTATGACAACGCGGCCAGTCCCTATGGCGTCCTTCAGATGGCCGGGAATGTGGCTGAATGGGTCGCGGATTGGTATGACCCCAAATACTATGTCACCGCCCCGAATAAGAATCCCAAAGGTCCTGAGACCGGCAGCCAGCGAAGCTTTCGCGGCGGCGGCTGGATCGACAGTACCCCCAGCGTGCGGGTGGCGCAGCGTAACGGCACGGATGCCAACACCAAAATGAACTGGATGGGATTCCGTTGTGCGCGGGATGCCAATGAAGGGGCGGGCGCGCAACCGGCCGAGGCCAAGTAAGCAGACGCGAGTCGCTGGTTAAGTGGAGTCGCGCTGGGTTTATGAGGGCAGAGCAGTTCAGGCGGACTGTTTTGCTGCTAAGAGCCGGGCGGCCTGCTCGCTCGTTTCTTTGACTAAAACTCCCATTTTCCCGTGTGACGGCTCGAAGTCTACGGATAGGCCGTGGCTGCGGAGGCGTTCGCTGGCTGTGGGGCCGATCGAAGCAACGATCAACTTTCCGCAAGCTGCTTTGAACTGCGCTGTCTGGCCTGTCTGTTCCACCACGTTCATGACATGATCGATCTGGGCTGCGTTGGTGATCAGCATCACCTGGATCTGGCCTGTCAGAATCTTATCTAAGACCTGTTTCAACGGTTCTATATCTTCAGGCAATGCCCATCGGTAGACGGGGACGGGTAAGACGCGAGCTCCGCGTTGCTCCAAGGCTGTCAGCAAATCGCGATTCGACAGACCGTACTCCTGTACCGCTACGCGTAAGCCCTTGAGCGGTCGATGGGCATCCAACGTCGAGACGACATCTACCCAGGTATTAGGCTCAGGGACGGTTAAGGTCGGTGGGAATCCCAGCGCTTTGAGCGCGGCCACCGGTTTGGGGCCACGTGCAATGAGCACCGTCTCTTTCAACGCACTCTTGATCGTGTCTTTGGAATGACGGCTGTGCAGAATTTCAAACAGGGTGGTGGTGCCGGCCCCTGTTAGCAGGACCAGCACGTCGAGGCCCTCAGTCAACAGCAGCTCGCCGAACTGCAGCGCGGCAGAATTGTCTTCGAGCGGGATTTCGCGCAGGGCCGGAGCCACCAGCGGTTTGCCGCCGTGGCGCTCGATCAGCTTCGCCATTTCAGCCGCCATGCGCGATTCAAACGCGGCGACCGTTAACCCGTTGAACCCTGGACTGGTCATGGCGCTCACAGCGACTCAGTTGCTACCTGTTGAGTAATCGATTACTTCGCGTCCATCGCACATCGAAATCCGGTTGATTCATTTCTCATGGTCGGATCGCTGTCCACGCGGGTGAAGATGCGGACTGTGGGTGTTTCATTCTGCCAGCCGGCCCCTCGAATGACCTTCTTCGTGCCGCTCTCCGGGCCCGGAGGGTTCTTTTCAGGGCTCTTTTCGTAGTACCTCGCATCGTACCAGTCGTTGACCCACTCCCACACATTGCCGGCCATGTCATAGACGCCGAACGGACTCTTTCCCTTCTCATAGCTTCCCACCGGCATCAGGGTTTTTTCGCCGATCCATTTCTGGTTGAAGTTGAGATGTCCATCGGTCGGCTCCACGTTGCCCCAGGGGAAGCGCCAGTCATTGTTGCCTTTGGCGGCTTTCTCCCATTCGGCTTCCCGCGGCAACCGCCTGCCGGCCCACTTGCAGTAGGCATCGGCATCGGCCCAATCGACATTGATTACCGGGCGGTCGGCCAGGGAGGCAGGAATGCCGATGCCCTCCCAGAGATTGCGGGTGGGGTTTTTAGGATTTTGCGGAACGCGGTGATTGGTGGCCTTCACGAATTCCAGGTACCGTCCGTTGGTGACTTCGTATTTGTCGATATAGAACGGATCGATGTTGATGACATGGCGGGGATATTCATCCCGTCCGCCGTCACGATCACCGGTTGGCACTCCCATCGGGTACGAGCCTGCGGGAATCAGAATCAGCGGCGCCCCGTCCTTTCCCGTAATTTCTTTGGGCGGAGCGGCCTGCTCTGCCGCGACTGCATATGACCCCGTGCCGTTCAATCCGATGAGCGCCACCACTATTGCGAGGACGGATCGTGCCAACATAGCTCCAAGCTCCTTTGGTTCGAGAGAGTCGATGACCGATCGTACCACAGCGGAACGAAATTCAAACACGGCTTGCGCAGAGAATATGCGCCCCAGGGGGGGGCAATACCGGAGAATCAGGATTGACGGAATAGCAGGCCCCCACCTACTATACGGCCCAGGAGATCCCGGCGTGCCAACCCATCGCGGCTTACGACATCTGGCTCTGCGTGTGACCGACCTGTCCCGGTCCCGTGCGTTCTATGAGCGGTTTCTGGCCATGAAGGTCGTATGGGAACCCGATCCGGACAATGTGTATTTCAGCTCGGGATCCGACAACCTGGCCCTGCATCAGATCGCGCCTGCCGAGTTGGCGCAGTACCAGCCATTGCGTGGCCAGCTGCTCGATCATGTCGGTGTGATTATGGAAAGCCCGGCGCAAGTGGATGACCTGTTCCGGGACGTCCAACAGGACGGGTCACGCTACGGGGCCACCATCGCCAAGCCGCCCAAGCAACATCGCGATGGCAGCTACTCCTTCTACTTTGCCGATCCGGATGGCAACGTCATCCAAGCCTTATATGAACCGACGATCAGCCGGATGGAATTCTTGCCTCCCGCCTGACCACCATGGGTATTTGGGATACATTGCCGCGCGATCAGTATGTCGGGTTGGCTCCCTGGGTGTGGGTGCAACTTGAGAGTAATCAGCCGCCGGGGCCATTTCCCTTCATTGGCGGGGTCGCTCCGGAGGTGGTGGCGAGTTTGCACGAAGCTCACAGTCTCTTTCTTGCCTGCGTGGAAACCGCCATCAGCGATGTGTTTTCTCGCCGCGCAACCCTCGGCAACCCGCAGACCAGGGTGCGGTTGGAGGATGCCTATGCCGAGCTGGTCAATTCCCGACAACAGCTGAGTCAGCACATCACGGCCCGGCGTCAGCCGAGCGGCGAGTTTCACTGGTCGCATCCGTTCGATGCGACCAAATCCGCCACCGTGGTCAATAGCGGCCTGCGCATCTTCAATGCGGTCAAACGCCAGGCGATTCCCGTGCCCTTTGAAAGGCCGATGGGACCGTTGGTGGGAAAGCTGCTGGGGATGCTGGACGGCACGCAGCAGGCCGGCGCGATTCAGACCATTGTGGCGACGGCCGGCCGGGACGGTGAGCGGCTACTGACTAAGGTGATGGAGCTGTTGGTTCAATATGAATGTCTTACGCCCACGGCGCAGACCTCGATTCGCAATCAGTGGCTGCTGAATACGAAGGACCGAGACACGATTCATCTCGGCCATGCCGCGCTCATGTATCGACAGCGCGATCAGTTCCTCCTGTTCGATCCCTGGCTGTTGCCCTGGTTTGCAGAATCGAATGTGCCGAGCCTCTGGGTCTCGATGCTGCCGAAACCGGCTGCCATTTTTTTAACGCATGACCATGATGACCACGTCGATCCCCGGACGCTCCTACACGTGCCGAAGGATGTGCCGATCGTCATTCCCAGCCGCCGGAACCGCAAGAAATATTTTTACGACTACCTGCCGCTGCTTCGGGAATTGGGGTTCAGTCACATCATCGAGCTGGCGCATGGGGAGAGCTGGAATTTTGAGGGCGGCGCCGTCGTCTCGGTCCCGTTTTACGGCGAAGACCCCTGCGACCTGGAGATGCCGAGAAATTGTTATCTCGTGACCGACCGCGGACAGAACGTGCTGGTGCATGCCGATAGCGGTCCGACGAACAGCGGTCGGTCGGCCATCAAAGAAGGCATCATTCAACAGCTGGTCCAAAAATATGGTCCCATCTCATTGGTGCTGGCCTCGCAACAGCAGCTCCAGGAGATTCGTAGTTATGCCGCCCATGCGCCCCTGTCTCACCCGGGTCTTTGGCTCGAAGTCGGGGAGAATGGGTATCTTACGAACGGCTATTTGGACGAGCTCTGTGCCGTGGCCCATGCGAAGCTGTTTGTGTCGTATGCCACCGGCGGCGCCGACTGGTATCCCGACCACCTGTCGTTTATGTTCAGCCAGCGGAATCCGGCGCGCACGGCGCTTCTCACGGCGAACTGGGAGCAGCCGGAAAAGCTGAAAGACCTTCTCGGCGTGCGAGGGTGCGGGTATCATCGCGCTCATGCCTTGGATCTGTTTCGGACCGGCAGCGACGGGGCGGTGCAGGTGTCATCCGCGGCCCTGTCGCCTATGGCGCTCCATCGGCTTGATCACGGGGAGCCGGCGTTCATGAAGCGTGGAAAATAATTTGTCCAGAAGGGAAGAGTTGCTATGGGGTCTGCGAAAGGCTTAGTGCTCGTCACCGGCGCCGCCGGATTCATCGGGTCTCATGTGAGTCGGCGCTTGCTTGATCGCGGTGACACCGTGCTCGGTCTGGATAATCTGAACGACTACTACGACGTGCGCCTCAAAGAAGCGCGGCTCGCGCGACTCCAGTCGCACCCCCACTTTCAATTCGTCAAGTTGGATCTGTCCGATCGTGCCGGCATGGCCGCCCTCTTCGAGCAGCATCCCATTCGCCGAGTGGTGCACCTGGCGGCGCAAGCCGGCGTCCGCTATTCACTGGTGAATCCCCATGCGTATACCGCCAGCAACATCGACGGATTTCTGAATATCCTGGAAGGCTGCCGGCATCACAAGGCCGAGCACCTCGTCTATGCCTCCACGAGTTCGGTGTACGGAGGGCACACGAAGATGCCCTTCTCCGTGCATGACAATGTCGATCATCCGGTCTCGCTGTATGCCGCCACGAAGAAGGCCAATGAGCTCATGGCGCATTGTTATGCGCATCTCTATCGATTCCCGATCACAGGGTTGAGATTCTTTACGGTCTACGGACCATGGGGCCGTCCGGATATGGCGTTGTTTCTGTTTACCAAGGCGATTCTAGAAGGGAAGCCAATCGACGTCTTCAACCACGGGAAGATGCAGCGCGACTTTACCTATGTCGACGATATCGCCGAAGGCGTATTGCGCACGCTCGACCGGCCTGCGCCGGTCGATCCCCAGTGGTCGAGTGACAATCCCGATCCCGGCAGCAGTTCCGCGCCCTATCGACTCTACAATATCGGCAACAACCAGCCGGTAGACCTCCTGCGATTCATCGAGGTGCTTGAGCAGACGCTCGGCAAGAAGGCCGAAAAGAACTTCCTGCCCCTGCAAGCCGGTGACGTCCCGGCGACCTATGCCGATGTCGCCGATCTGATGCGTGATACGGGCTTCAAGCCGGCAACGCCAATCGAAACCGGCATCGCGCGCTTCGTGGAGTGGTACCGGGAGTACTACAAGATCTGATCGGCACCGGAGTGAAACCCTGAAGTCCACCCTCTCCTGTTGCGCCGACTTGTGAGGCTGTTCACCAGCCGTCAGCCCCTCGCGCATCACGACGCAATAATCCGCTTTATTTTTTTGAACTGCCCCACTCTCTGACCACAGTCGTCGGTGGGACGGCTACTTGTTGTGCCCTTGCACATGGAGTAAGGTATGAACTATGGATTCCATCGTCCCCCAAATAGTGCGGCTGGCGTCTGTGTTTCTTGCCGCCGGTTGTGTGGTGAGTGCAGGTGTGGGCCAGGCTTTCGCTGAGTCGCCATCGGCTTCCGTGCCCGCCCTGGCTGAATTACGGAGTCAATCCCAAGAAGACGTGGTGTATGTTCCCGCTACGAATGAACGGCGCGCGGACCTGTTTCGTCAGGCGCCGGTGCTGAGCGGCCGGTTGCGTGTCAGCGAGCAGACGTTGATTCCCTACATTGGCGCCGGGTTTGGTGGAGGCTACGTGACGGAACGTGATCGGGCCTTGAGCCCACAGCCGGTCCTCCCGCAACAAAATCTCTTCGGCGAGTCCATGGGCAAAAGCATGATGCCGAACGAGTTTCAGATGGGGATTCGCATTCCGTTCTAATTCCTGCCGCTTCTGTTCCCCCTGTCGAGTGAAACCTTCGGATACAAGGGCTAGAAAAGCCGGTGGGCCAGGTCCCCCGGATCGACTCCGTCCAGAGTCTGGAGGACCAGGTGTGCGTCGGTCAGTTGCGAGGGCGGATAGGTAGTCGCGACTGCGAGGACACGCATACCAGCTCTCAGGCCTGCCTGAATTCCGGCACGGGAATCCTCGATCACCAGGCATTCGCCGGACCGAAGCAGCGGCGGTCTGGGCCGGAGAGTGTTTAATTGACGCAGGGTGAATTCATAAATCGCGGGAGCAGGTTTTCCCACGAGACATTCATCGGCGGAGACGATCAGTTCGAATACATGTTCAATGCGAGTGCCGAGGAGTGCGGCTAGGATCTGTTCCCGCCTGCCGCCGGATGCGACGGCCAGCCGATATTGTCCGACCGCCTGTTCCACAAAACTGGTCACCCAGGTAAACAGTGCCGGTTTGTGGGTGGCGGTATGGTCACGAAAGAGGACAGCTTTCCGTTCGATGATCCGGGCATGGACAGCGTGATCGCAGGCGCCATCCCGCTGTTCGAGCAACGTGGCGGCGCAGGTCCGTTCATCCATGCCGAGGTAGGTTCCGTAATACTCCTCCTTGCTCAGGCTGAGTCCGGCTTCCTTCAGAGCCTGCTGAAAGCATTCCAGGTGAGGCGTTTCATCGTCGGCGATGACGCCGTTGAAGTCAAAAATGATCGCGCGCAGAGAAGCCTCCCCCAGTTCGCCGGTTCATGCAGACAAGCGCATCACTGTAGCTGAGTGCCTGGTGTCGGACAAGCGGAACTCCTTGTTCCGTTGAGATCCCTACGGTATGCTGCGTCACGAACGCGCAGTCATGCCTGTTCGAACCGACATTCCGAATTTCTACGCCCTATGAGTGACTACGCAGTTCTCGGCGATCTGTTGGTGATTTATGCCGTGTCCACGGCTGTGGTGTTTATCTTCCATCAGTTTCGCTTGCCCTCGATCGCCGGATTTCTGGTTGCCGGCGCGCTGATCGGCCCCCATGGACTGCATCTCATCCCAGATGTGTCCCAAGTACAGGTGCTGGCTGAAATCGGCATCGTCTTGTTGCTCTTCACGATCGGAATGGAGTTTTCCTCCGCGCACTTCGCAGCGGCTCGCCGCATTCTCATGGTCGCTGCGCCGGTTCAAACAGGGGGCGTCCTCATTCTGGCGTTACTCGGGGCTCTGGCGGTGGGCCTGTCGTATCAACAGGGAATCTTTTGGGGTTTTCTCCTCTCATTGAGCAGCACGGCCATCGTGCTGAAGGCCCTTTCGGAACAGGGTGAGAGTGATTCGTTTCACGGGCGCGCCACCGTTGCGATTCTGATCTTCCAGGATCTGGCCGTCGTCCCGATGATGCTAGTGACGCCGATCCTGGGCACTCCGACCGGGAGTGCGATGGGGACGGTGCTGATGACCTTGGTCAAGGCGGCGATTGTGGTCGGATTGATCGTCGCGGCGGCCTGGTATCTCGTGCCGCGGCTCCTGCGCCATATCGTGCGGAGTCGAAGCCGGGAGCTGTTTCTGCTTTCGATCATTGTGCTCTGTCTCGGGATTGCCTGGCTGACGTCTCTGGGCGGACTCTCGCTTGCACTCGGTGCGTTTATCGCCGGGTTGGTCATTTCGGAATCCGAGTACAGCCATCAGGCCCTGGCCGAGGTCCTGCCGTTCCGTGACAGTTTCAATAGCCTGTTTTTCGTGTCCATCGGCGTCTTGATGGACATGCGTGTGGTGCTGGAGCATCCGTTCATTGTGCTGGGTCTTCTGCTGGCGGTTCTTGTCGGAAAACTGATCACCGGCGGCGGGGCGATGGTGGCGGCGGGGGCTCCACCCAGGTCGTCGGTGCTGGTCGGCGTGGCGCTCGCGCAGGTCGGGGAATTCAGTTTCATCCTGGCGCAACAGGGGCAGGATGCCGGCCTGTTCACTGGGGACCAGTACCAGTTATTTTTGACGGTGTCGGTGCTAACCATGGTGGTGACGCCATTTTTGATGCAATGGTCGCCCGATCTGGGACGTCGGATCGAGGCGATGCAGCGGGTTCGCGGCTGGATGCCGACCCGCACCGCGGCGCACGTGGAGCAACTTGAGGGTTCGCAGATCCGGATCAAGGACCATGTGATTATCGTGGGCTACGGCCTCAACGGTCGCAACCTCGCCCGCGTATTGAGCGAAACGGAGATCCCGCACGTAGCCCTCGACCTGGACGGCGAAACGGTTCGTCGGGAGGCGCGTCATGGGGTGCCGATCTACTACGGCGACGGCTCGAACGCCAATGTCCTTCGGCACATGAAAATCGAAGATGCCAAAGTGCTGGTCGTGGCCTTGTCCGATCCGTTCACGGCCCGGCGAACGGTCAAGGTCGCCAAAGGATTGAATCCGAAGCTGCACATCGTTGTGCGTACGCGCTATTTGAGAGAGCTGGAAGAGCTGCATCAGCTGGGTGCGGACGATGTGGTGCCGGAAGAGTTCGAAACGTCGATTGAAATCTTTGCCCTGGTGCTGCGCACCTACAGTTTGCCGCAGGAATTCGTGGCGCGAAAAGCCGAACAAATCAGGCGAGAGGGCTATGCCTTGCTGCGGCGGAGCGAGATGCCGGAGTTAGCACATCATTTACGTGGTGGAACGCTGACCGATGTCGAAGTGGAAACCTGCCGGATCGATGAGGAGGCTCCGGCGGTGGGCAAGTCGCTGACCGAATTGTCGATTCGTCCCCGGACCGGCGCCTCGGTGATCGCCTGGACGCGCAGCCAGGTCACCCAATCCAATCCCTCTGAAACCGTACGCCTGCAAGCCGGCGACGTGGTCACGTTGCTCGGTTCACGCGATCAGATTCGTCGGGCCATGGCGCTGCTGAACGAGCCCAATCACGGGACGAGTCACCAGATCAAATAGGCTTGCCTGCTAACTTCTCCACCGGAGCGTGACAGGGCCCTTGAGCGGATGGTCCAGTGGACGTCCGGTTTGCACCGAGGCGAGGTGCGCGGCCTTCAGCTTGTAGTACCACTTGGCAGGGGTGTCTGCGTCGTCGATCAGCATCAGCGCGGGCTTGTACTTTAATCCCACCGCCTGCCGTTCCATCGCCTGTTTGTCCTGCTTCATGAAGATATTGGCAAAATATCGGAACAGCGGTTTTGCGAATGGCAACCAGGGGAGAATGTTCCAGGCGGCGGTGAAATCGATGCGACATTGTTGCTCGCCGACCGGGGTGACGGTGGCGCGCGAGGACACGAACATCGAACCACATTGCACGAATTCGAACCGCTGGTTAGGCAGCACGAAGTCGATGGTCGTGGTCAACGGCCCGCCGTAGAGTTTGTTCAGCAACTTGTAGGGGCCGCTGTTTTTCGAAGGTGCGTGGGGCACCATACGAAATCCATTAGGGATGGGCTCGAAGGTTTTGGCCTTGTCATGCATGCTGGCCTGGGTCCGCCACCAGGAACTTTGATGGACGAAGGGGCCGTGGGCCGGATCCATGAGGCCGACGATGCCGTCGTCGATGGTGCAGTCTAAAATCGTCGAGATCTGGACCATGCGATACGGCTGGGAGGGCAACGGTAGGCGCGGGAGATCCGGCACAGTTTGATTCGGCTGTTGCGGATCGGGAAGAAAAACCCACACATACCCGTCCTGATCCTGGCAGGGGTAGGAGGTGATGCCGATTTTGTCGGGCTGGAGTGCAGAGCCTTCGACCAGGGCCGGGATATGGCGGCAGCGGCCGCCCGTATCGAATTGCCATCCATGATAGGCGCATTCGACGCGCTCGCCGTCAAAATGGCCGAACGACAACGGCATTCCCCGATGCGGGCAGATATCGCGCATGGCCGCCACCTGTCCCTGGCGGTCTCGGCAAATGAGAATGGGAAGTCCCAACATCACCTGGGTTTGCATCTGGCCGACGGCTAAGGAGCTGCTGGTGGCCGCCGGGTACCAGAACCCGAACAGAGGGGCACTTTTCGTCGGTTTGATTTCGGTGATGAGGTCAGTGCTCATAGATCACAAGGCGATGAAAGACTCTCGATGGACGAATGGACTATAACGGCGGGCCTGCAACAGGTCAAGCAAGTGACGGCGCGGGTCTACGCTACAGTCCAGCAGCATTGATACGTGTAGGCGCGGGGGCGGGTCCCGGATTTCTTGACAAGAAAAAGAAGCGGAGACTATAGTCATTTTCGATAGTTTATTCTGTGCTCTGTGTGCTCCGGAAGAAGAGGTAAGCGATGACGACCGCACAAATCGAGCCCACAGCCGCCCTGGCGCAACTTCGGGACTCGAAGGCTGACCGCGTGACCATCGTGCTCCTCAGTGGGGACCTCGATAAGGCCATGGCCGCCTTTATCATTGCGACCGGCGCCGCCGCGATGGGGATGCGGGTGACGGTCTTTTTTACCTTCTGGGGCCTCAACACGATTCGCAAAAAAGGGGCGAGCAGCTCTGCGTCGGATTGGTTGCGTCGGATGTTCGGCTTCCTCAACAAAGGTGGCGCCGATACGTTGCCTTTGTCCCGCTTCCATTTTTGGGGGCTGGGCACGAAGATGATGCAAATCGTGATGAAGCAGAATCGCATGCCCGGTGTGCCCGAGCTGATGCAGATGGCGCTGGATCTCGACGTGCGCTTCATCGCCTGCACCACCACGATGGGTTTGATGGGGATTACGAAAGACACGTTGATCGACGGAATCGACCAATTTGCCGGTGTGACCACCTACCTGGCGGAAGCCAAGCAGGGTAGTGTCAATCTGTTCATATAAGCAGGGGCTGAGGAGAGGGCATGATACAGGCTGATGTGAAGCTCGATACGCTGGGGTATTTCTGCCCGATGCCGATTATTTTGACCTCGAAGAAGATCAAAGAACTCACGATGGGTCAGGTGCTGGAGGTCGTCTCGGACGACGAAGGCATTAAGAAGGATATGCCGGCTTGGTGCGAGACGACCGGCCATGAAATGGTGGGTTTGGAAGAGGAGCAGAGCTCATCCAAGCGGATTTACAAGGCCTTCGTCAAAAAAGCCAAGTAGCACTCAGCGCCAGGCGCGCGGATGCGAGGCCGTCATGTTTTGCAAAGCCGGAGGGTCTGGGGTCGCCAGCCTCCGGCTTTTTTCTTGTCTCAGACGCCCATGAATGGAAGGCCTAAAGGGGCGGAAGAAGGAATCCAGTGAGTCAGGTTGTTGAATGTGTGCCGAATTTCAGTGAAGGCCGGAACCCCGAGGTCCTCCAGGCATTAGTCGCGTTGGTTCGCTCAGTGCCAGGTGTGGCCTTGCTGGACGAGACCCAAGATCCGGACCATCACCGTGCTGTCATCACGTTTGCCGGTCGGCCTTATGCCGTCGCCGAGGTGGCCTTTCAGATGGCACGACTGGCCTCGCTGGTGATCGACCTGCGCAGTCACCAGGGTGAACATCCGCGCGTCGGCGCGACGGATGTCATGCCGTTTGTTCCTATTCGTGGCGTGAGCATGCAGGACTGTGTGCAATTGGCGCGCATGGTCGGCCAGCGTATCGGGAACGAATTGAAGATCCCTGTGTTTCTCTACGAAGAGGCAGCCACGAGGCCTGAACGCACACAGCTGGAATGGATTCGAAAAGGTGGCTTGAAGGGATTGGCTGACCGGATGGCTGCCGATCCTGCCTGGGTACCGGATTTTGGACCGAAGCAATTGCATCAAACAGCCGGCGCGACGGTGGTGGGAGCGCGGTGGCCCCTCGTCGCGTTTAACGTGAATTTGAAGAGCCAGGACCTCTCGGTTGCCAAGACCATTGCGAAGGCGGTTCGGCAGTCCAGCGGAGGCCTTCCCTGTGTGAAAGCGATCGGCGTCCAACTCCGCAGCCAGGGACTTGTGCAGGTGTCGATGAATCTGACGAACCATGAGGAAACGCCGCTTCACGCCGTCTTTGCCGCCGTGCAGTGGGAGGCCGCGGCTTGTGGCGTGGAGGTGGCCGGGACGGAGATCGTCGGGCTGGTACCCGAACAGTCCCTCATTGAGACGGCGCAACAGGCGCTTCACCTCGATCGATTTGAGAGACGGCAAGTGCTCGAAGCGCGACTGGACAGTGCTGAATCGCGAGCGGCGATCGGGCAGCTGGGCGGGTCGCAACCGGTGAAAGAACAGGCCCCGCCGCCGATCAAATCGGGGGCACTCGATGGAATGGTGGATGTTCAGGGGCTAACCGGCGGGAGTGTGGGCGCCCTTTCAGCGTCTTTCGCGGCTGCATTGGGAGTCATGGTGGCAAAACTCAATCGCGCGCGCGCGGTTGAAACACGCCTGTCCGAGATTCGTACACGCCTCCGCGAATTGGTACAGGCTGATCGAGAGGCGTACGCCCTGGTGCTTCAGGCGAGGAAGCTTCCTCCCAACCACCCTGATCGCGCCCTGCAAATTTCATCCGGTTTGCTCGGTGCGATCGAGGCGCCGATGGAAATTGTGAAGCTGTGTTGCGAGGTGATTCCGCTCCTGCGCGGTCTGTTGACCCATGCGAAGCCGGAGCTTCAGCCAGACTTGAAGATGGGGATCAAACTTGCGGATGCAGTCATCGATGGGTGTCTGGAAATGGTCGAAGAGAACATGAAAGGTCAACCAAATCAGCAGCTTATATTATCTATTCGTGAGCGGTTTGCGATCGCGGAACAAATGCTTGTGGATGCGAAATCGCTATGCTACACTCCGCCCTTCGATTCGTGGCCTCAAAACATGTTGAATATCCTGAAACTTCGCTGAAAGAGAGTCGAAGGTAGCTGACGATGGAAATTAAGGTCTTCAATAACAACGTCGAAAAAGCCCTGAAGGTCGCCAAGAAGAAATTGGCGGGCGAAGGATTGTTCCGCGAACTGAAGCGCCGCCGGTACTACGAAAAGCCGAGTGTCCGCAAGAAGGCAAAAGAGCGAGAGGCTCAACGTCGACGGCAGAAGTGGCTTGCGAAGAGACGGCCCGAATAGTCGCCAGTCGTTTTTCCTCCCGACGACGATTCCGATCACGCCAAGTTAAGTTCCTCTTTCCGGCAGATCCATGCAGGCGCAAGAGATCCACGCCGTCATCCGAACGGTCAAGCGGGAGATTGCCCGCTGGCCTGACCCGGTTGTCGGCGTCGTGGCCAGAGAGTCTGGCCGCGATCCCTTTCTTGTGCTGATTTCCTGCTTACTCAGTCTACGCACCAAAGACAAGACCACCGCGGAAGCCAGTGCGCGGCTCTTTGCCTTGGCCTCTACCCCCGCGACGATGCAGCACCTGTCCCAATCGACTGTCGAGTCTGCCATTTATCCTGTCGGGTTTTACCGGACCAAGGCGAAACACATTCAGCAGATTTGCACGCAGCTGCTTGATCGCTACCACGGTCGAGTGCCGGATGAGATTGAAGAGTTGCTGACCTTGCCGGGAGTGGGTCGGAAGACGGCGAATCTGGTGGTGACGGTTGGATATGAGAAGCCGGGGATTTGCGTGGATATTCATGTCCATCGAATCAGCAATCGATGGGGCTACGTGGAAACGAAAACTCCCGATGAGACGGAAAAAGCCTTGCGTGCCAAATTGCCCCGCAAGTATTGGATCACTTTCAACGATCTGCTCGTGTCCTATGGGCAGCACCTCTGCCAGCCGGTTTCGCCGTTGTGCAGCCAGTGCAAGATTGCGGACTATTGTGATCGGGTTGGAGTGACAAAAAGTCGCTAACCGCGATGCGAACCCTCACCCGGCATCAGGTTGCTGCATTCGGGCGCGACATCCCGTTTCCGATGGATCAGATAAACAGTTTGGTTTCCGCCTGTGCGGTGAGTGAGAGGATGGAAGGGAGACCAAGCACTTCGTCGACGTTGCGTTCGACCGCGCCCGCTTCGACTCCCATGTATTCGAGCCCCGCGCTACAAGCGATGAGGCGAAATTGCCCGACGAGACGAGATTCATGAAACATCTCGGAGATTTTCGGGACCTTCTTTTCCTTCAGAAGGCGGGTGACTTCCTCGGCTGAAGAGGCATATTCGGGTGGGAAGTCGATCTGGTCGATCTTGCCTTCGGCCAGTTTCTTAATCGTCCAGAACAGCAAGATCACGATGACATCCTTGCCCATGGCAGCGGCCGTGAGGCCGAGGGTCGCAACCTGGTGGAGCTTGTCGTAGGTGGCGTTGTGAGCGAAGATGACAAATTTCGGTGTATCGGCCATGGCGGCTATTTGACCTTCTGTCTGGTTTTGACGCTATTGATAAAGTCAGTGATGGCCGCATCTACTTCGGCGGACGTCATGGCGCGATCGTGCATTTCGCTCTCATCGAGCAGGTAACGCTCGCCTTGTTTTTCTTGGCGCACGACTACTGAATTTTCAGGCGTGACCTCCACCCGCATGAACCATTCTTTCTTGCCCTGCGTAATGACGACTTCTTTACCGAGTCCGATCTTCGTGATGTCGATCTGCAGTTCAGGTTCTGTGGCCGCGTCGGCAGCCTCCGCCCGGTGATCGATCAGGCCGATCGTGCTCAGGGTGAGGGCCAGGCCGAGGAGAGCCAGGCGAGAGGCCCGTGGGCGCGCCAACGGTGCATTGCTGGGTGGCTGCGTCAGCATGGTGTGGAATTATAGCCTCGGGCGTGTGGAACGTAAACCGGCTTCGTGTCACACCCTTTCCGCCGTGCGAAGCCCCATGCTAGGATGCGCCCGTGATAAATGACATTTTAGCGCAGATCGAATCCTACGTGCCGGCGAACGTCCTGATCTGGTTCGCCGTGTCCTCTGTCTTCATGTTCGTGGGGACCCTGATCGCGATTCCCATCATCTTGATGCGATTGCCCGCGGACTATTTCGATACCCGTATTCCGCGTCCCTGGATGGAAAACCACCACCCGGTGCTTCGGCTGCTCGGACACATTGTGAAAAATGTCGTCGGGGCCATTTTTCTCTTCGCGGGATTTCTCATGCTGTTTCTGCCGGGGCAAGGTGTGCTGACGATGTTGATCGGCTTGTCTTTAATCGAGTTTCCCGGCAAACGTCGCGTGGAAGCCAAAATCGTCGGGCAATCTACTGTCCTCAGCACGATCAACGCAATGCGGGCCAAGTTCGACAAGCCACCGCTGATTATTGCTCCGGACTGACGCCGTCCGCAGCGGCCTCGGTCACCTGTTACCAATTGCCTGTGGGATTCTTCCTCTACCATGCCGACTCTGTATCTAATCGACGGAAGCGCCTACATTTATCGGGCGTTTTTTGCCCTGCCGCCTCTGAGCAACTCCAAGGGCCTGCAGACCAATGCGGTCTATGGATTCACCACCATGTTGTTGAAGGTGTTGCGGGACCATCGGCCGGATTATGTCGCCGTGGTGTTTGATGAAAAAGGCCCGACCCACCGGCATGAGGCGTTCAAGGAGTATAAGGCGCAACGGCCTCCCATGCCGCAAGGCATGAGCGCGCAGATCCCGTACATCCATCGCGTGGTGGAAGCCCTCTCCCTGCCGGTGATCCGGCAGGGCGGGTACGAGGCCGACGATCTGATCGGCACCCTGGCGCGGAAAGGGGAAGGCGAAGGCCTCGACGTCGTGATCGTCACCAGTGACAAGGACATGTTCCAGCTGCTGACTCCCAAGACGCGTATCTTTGACCCCGTGAAAGACAAGTGGTTCGGCGAGGAGGATTCGCAGGTGCGGTTCGGTGTGGAGCCGGCGCGCGTGGTCGAAATTATGGGCCTCATGGGTGATACCAGCGACAATATTCCCGGCGTCAAAGGGATCGGCGAAAAAACGGCCGTGAAACTGATCACGCAGTTCGGCACGATTGAGGAGTTGTTGCGCCGCGTGGAGGAAGTGACCCCGGCTAAAACAAAGAATCTTCTGCTGGAACAGGGTGACAACGCGCGCATGAGCAAACAGCTGGCGACCATTCAGTTGGATTGTCCGGTGGAATTTGCCCCGGCCCGTTTCCAGGCGAAAGCGCCGCAGACCGAAACTCTGGTGAGCCTGTTGCGAGAGCTGGAGTTCATGACGTTGGCCAAGGCCTTTCAGGGTGACACGCCGGAACAGAACCGGTTGGGAGCCGAGGTCGAGCGGATCCAGGATGACGCTGCAGCGGAAAAGTTTCTGCAACGACGACAGCCGGATGCGATGCTGGGGTTTGCCTGTGTGTTGAGCGGCGAGGCCGGCGTACGAGCCGATATCCAAGGTTGCGCATTGGGTTGGTCGGACGGGGCGGCGGCGTTCGTGCAAGGCGACGCGCGTAGCTGGCCACGGCCGCTTACTGCATATCTGGGTGACGGAAGCAGGCCGAAAGCGGTGCAGGATCTCAAGCCGGCCTTGCTGGCCCTGCACCGGCAGGGCATCGAGATGCCGGGCCCCTACTTCGATACGATGGTCGCCGACTATCTGTTGAACCCGAATCGTCGCGCCCACAGCTTGGAAGCGATCGCCATGGACCTGCTGAGTTATCAGCTCGGTGCCGGCGCGAATGAGGAGTCCGGCAAGGGCCCGCAATCTCTGTTCGATGTCGATGAAAGCCTGGTTCGCGGCACCGGCGAGGCAGCCGCTGTGACGGCGAAAGTGGCGCCGATGCTTCGCGAGCGCTTGAACGAGCAGGGAAGCCTCTCGCTCTTTCAAGACGTAGAGATGCCGCTGGTGCCGGTGCTGGCGGAAATCGAACGCAACGGGTTCCTGCTTGATGTCGAGGGGCTGCGCGGTCTCAGCAAGGAGCTGGAGCGGGAACTCGAACAGATGGTCGGCACTATCTATCGATTGGGCGGCGGCGAATTCAACATCGGTTCGCCGAAACAGTTGGCCACGGTGCTGTTCGAAACGCTGGGCCTCACGCCGCTACGGAAAACGAAGACCGGTTTTTCCACCGATGAAGACACCCTTACGCAACTTGCAAGTCAGCATGAACTCCCCGCGCAGATTCTCAATTATCGTACCCTGACCAAACTGAAATCGACCTACGTCGATGCTCTGCCGCTGCTGGTGAATCCTGAAACCAAACGGCTCCACACGTCGCTCAATCAGACGGTGGCGGCCACCGGTCGATTGTCGTCTACCGATCCCAATCTACAGAACATCCCGGTGAAGGGCGACTATGGCCTGCGTATCCGTGAGGCCTTCATTGCGCCGCCGGGTCATCAACTGCTTTGTGCCGATTACAGTCAGGTTGAGCCGCGTATTCTGGCGCACCTCTCCCAAGACCCTCGTTTGTTGGAGGTGTTCGAGAAGGGGGAAGACATCCACATGGCCACCGCCATGGAGATTTTCAATCTGCCTGCCGGAGAGGTCACGCGCGAGATGCGGCGCGCGGCGAAGAGCGTGGTATTCGGGATTGTCTATGGCATCAGCCCGTTCGGTCTTGCGTCGAACATCGGGGTTTCCCAAGCCGATGCCAAGAAATACATCGAAACGTTTTTTGAGAAATTCGCCGCGGTGCGGGCGCTGATGGACCGCAATATCAATGACGGGAAGACTAAGGGCTACACGACCACGATCATGGGCCGTCGCCGTCCTATCCCCGAGTTGCAGGGCGGCGATCCATCCCAGCGTGGCGTCGGTGAGCGCATGGCGGTGAATAGTCCGATTCAAGGCTCGGCAGCGGACCTCATTAAAGTGGCTATGATCAAGGTGCATCGGCGCCTGCAACACGAACTGTCTCGCTGCAAAATGATCCTCCAAGTGCATGACGAATTGATCTTCGAGGTACCGGACCAGGAACTTGAGCAAGCGACTCAACTCGTAAAAGCGGAAATGGAAGCTACCGGTGAGGCGTTGGGGTTATCGGTGCCGCTCAAGGTGGATGTGGGCGTGGGGCCCAACTGGCGCGTCGCCCACCCGTAGTCGGATGTTGAAACAGGCTGCCAGCGGCGTTCTCAGTCGCACGTCTCCCTGCGACGTACGCTAGGCTGTACGCCTCAGTCGACGTACTCCCTGCGGCCTTGCCGGACAGCCTGTTTGAACCTCCTCAACTGAAGCTGATGTTGCACAGTGCGTGAGTCGATCCAGTTCAGCCTATGTCGCCGCGAAAGCGTACGTTGACCATCCCCGAGTCTGAGTTTCAGGCCCTGGTGCAGGAAGCGCTGGATGGCCTTCCCGACGAATACGCCAAGCGCATTACCAATGTGGCTGTGGTGGTAGAAGAAGAGCCTTCTCCTGAAGTCCTCGCCGACTTGGAGCTGGAGGAAGACGAAGATCTGCTCGGCCTCTATCAAGGGCTCCCAATCGACAAAGAATCCTTCTTTCAGGCGGGCGGGCAACTGCCGGCCAAAATCTCAATTTATCGCGGACCGATCCTCAGGCTCTGTCGCACCAAGAAAGAAGTCGTGCAGGAAGTGCGCGATACGGTCGTGCACGAGATCGGGCATCATTTCGGATTTGACGACGACGAGATGCCGTACTGAGCAGGATGGTGAAAGGCCACCAGTTGCCGATTGTTTGGTCGAGAAATGTTACGAGCCACGAGAGGAAGTCGACCGATGTGGTTCGCTCTCCGGGAGAAGCGGCACTAACAAGGATGTAGGGTCACCGCCGTCAGGTAACGTTAGAGTTCGCGATTACGAGTACAAGCGGCCCACGATCTGATTGAAGTTGAAGAGCATCGCGTTCGCACGGGTGTAGGCGGCGTGGCCGTAGTAGTGGTCGCGCACGTTGGTTGAGCTCGTGCAGTCTTTATAATCAACGAGCAGGCATTGCCCTTCGCTCGGAAAGCGGGTGGCGCGGCGGGCGCATTCCACCCAGCGTTCGAAGCCATCGTAGGGTTCCAGCAATTCCCACACCGCTTTATTGGCAGCCTTGGCACTCTCCGTAGGCAAGGCATCACTTCCGGCCACGGCCAATTCCTGCACGTAATCGCCACCCCAGGCAATCGGCATTTCAACGGAGATCTGCGGCAGCTCCATTTTGGAGAGCCAGGTCTTCCCGTCGGTCCGCAGATTGCGATGGTTGACGATGTGGAGGAGTTTCCCGATGCCGGAGGGGTCCCAGCCGTAACGCACGGGTGTGCCGAGGGTGACGATATCGAGTGCTGCGCCATTGAGCAAGGAGCCAGCCGTCAGTAGCGGATCGATGCGGTGAATCACCTGCGCATCCGGACCTTGTGGGGTTGCGGCCAGGAGCAGGTCGAAGAATGCCTTTCGCCCCGTGATCGGGGAAGGGCAGAGCAGATTTGAAGCCAGCGCGAGCACGAGCCCGGCCTGGCCATGGGCCTGGATCAGGATGCGGTCACCGGCTCCCAGATGCTGTTCACTCACCAACGCGCGCAGCCGATCCAAGAGTCGGCAGGCTGCCAGAGCACGGCCGAGATGATGGTGTTCACTCGACCAGAGTTCGCGCACGCATGTGATGTGTTTCGTCACCTGCTGGTTGAGTGCCTTGCGGCATTGCTCCACGATCGATGCAGTGAAATTGCCCGCGTCGCCGATCTGGCTATCGAGAAGAGCTTTTGTGGCGTCGTCATTTGACAGCGGCGGCTTCATGCCGCCCGGCAAAGGTGTTATGCCGTTCGAGCCTTCCCGCATGAACGAGAGCAGCGAGTCCAGTCCCGAGATGCCGCGTGAATACCCGCGTTTGAGGCCGCCCACCTCATCGAGCCTCCCTAAGCCGAAGATGTCAGTGCCGGGAATGGCTCCGTGCAGAAACATGATCAGCCGTACTCCGGCCTGCGACAGCTTCTGTCCGGTCTGGCTCATGGCTGCTTGCCAGGCGGGCGAATCCATGTCAGGCGGCGTCGTCCACTCCGCATGGGTGAGCCGGTCGCCGGGATTCTTCCGGGAGAGTTCGTCGTGCTGGAAATTGTTCTCGATAGGCATGGGAAGATTGTCTTACCCGAAACGGATCCCGAAGTTCAATGGAGAGGGTGAGGGAAGGCGGCGGATGCGCTCAGTGCCGGGCGGGTGAGTCGGTCGAGATTGGTTCGGCGGCAGGCGGCGCGTGCAGCTTGGTTTTGGGCATGACGGCCACGGCGGAACAGGTCTTGGCCTCGTCGTCGATGCGGCGATCAACGATGGTCACGCCTTGCAGATATTCCTGGACGATTTCTTCACGCACAACCTCGATGTCCTGTTCGGTCTCGCGGCCGGTGCGCTCCCGCAGGCGGTCGGTGGCATGTTCCTTCACCTGGACGCGAATTTGTTTGGCGATGTCGCCCCGGGCCGCCAACTCGGAGACGCGCTGACAGACTAGTTTTCCTTTGCTGAGATCGCCTTGGCCCTGTCCGATTAGGAATTGGTTGCTGTCATACGCAGGCGCCGATTCGCGCGGTGATTGGTCCCTGCGCGGCGGTGCGATGCCCTGCTCTCGTGTGTGCAGTTGCTGAAAGCTTTGATCGGCATGGGTACGAACGTCTGCTGTGGTGGACTCCGCCGCCAGTGTGGGGACGGCGACAAGCAGGGTGCCGGCCATCCACAATGCCGTCTGAATGCGTCTGGCTATCAGTGGCATGGCTATTTCTCCCCCTGATTCTTGTTGGTGGAACCGCTCTGTGAAGCGGAATCGGGAGGCAAGGCTGGTGGCGTCTGGCGTATGACCGGCGGGCGCCCGCCTCGAGTGGCCGCATCCGGTGATGCCGGTGCAGAAGGCGAGGAGAGGCCGCCTCCCGCTCGATAGGTATGCAATGTCGGTTGGCTGGGCGGGCTATTCGGCGCCGGGACTTGCCGATAGGTCGGCATCATGCTGCGACCTGGGTGAGCTGGTGCGGTTCCCGGCTGGGGATGCACCTGAATAATAGTGGTGGTATTGCCGGATGGTGGCGATTGTCCCGACTGGTTCGGCAACAACGGGTTAAGTTGGTAGACGCTGGACAACTGTTTCGAATCAGGCGGGGGGGGTGACCCGGGCTGATCAGGTTGTGACGGCACGACGTAGTAGCCTGGCAGAAATGGCACGGTATGCGGAATCGGCGGCTGTCGAGGCTGAGGGGGGGCCGGTGGTGACTTGGCCCCCACGGTCTGTTGGGCGATGGCGAGATGAGGATTATTCGGATTCAATCGGCCCGCAATGCCAAGCAGGGCTTGGACTTGAGCCAAGCCTGCCGCAGGGTGGGGTTGCGCAAAGGGGGCGATCAATACCCAGTCGGTCCAGGCTTGCGCCACCATTGCGTCTGACTCCGCCCGATTCAGCAGGTCATTGCGCTGCTGGTTCAGTTGCCGGGCCTGCCCCGGCGAGGTTGTCTGGGCTAATGCCTGGTTGGCTTCGTCCAATTGCTGGTGAAGTTGATCGACATCTTCCTTCAGGGCAACCAGTTCTTCCCGCACATCTTCATTCTGCTTCAGTGCGGTGATGGCCTGTGCGGCTTCGTTGCTATCCACTTGCGCCTTGAGCGCGACCTGGATCACGACGACGTCTCCGTCGAGCCTGGTATCCACATGTTGATCGAGTACCAGCACCATGCCGGCGGTATAACTGCGGATTTCATCCTGAGTAACGTCCAGATCCCGCACGACGGTCACGCTCTCCAGGTAGGAGGCGACCTGTTCCAGCGCCTGCTTCTTCGCCTGCTCGGTAGCGAGCCGGATCGCGTCTGCCTTGGTTTCCCGGTCGGTCATTCGATGCTCCCCCGTCGCCGTGACGACTCGAATCTCGGCGTGACCTGGTGAGGGGCATGTCAGGAAGAGAGACAGGGTGATCGCGGTGAGCCCGGCCAGATGAGACAGGTATCGGTTCCGTTGAAAGGTGTCCGCGAGGGAGCAGCGGGCGCTGTTACGGCTGTTCTCAGGCATTGCGTCACACCCAGGCAAAGGGGGCTTTGGTCGCGTGATGATCGTCACATTCTCCGGACCTGCTCAGGATACCATCGAACCCGCTCAGGCGCCATGAGAGGCGGGGTTCGCGCCTTGCCTTCCCGGAAAACAGCGTGCTAAGGTACTTTTTCTTCGCTTCATTAATAGATTCTGTGGTGAGGCAGTTCATGAGTGTTATTCGCAATATTACGATCGCTGCGGCCGCGTTTTGTCTGGCCGTTGTGCTTGGTCTGACCCTCGTTGTCCCCTCATCGTCTTCCCTGGCTATTGCCGCCAAGGGAGGGGGAGACGTTTCGCCTTCGGCGCCGGTTGGGACGACGGAACATGTCATTCTGTTTGTGCTGGAAGGTTTTGGTCAGGAATCGCTCAAGAGCGGCGCGATGCCGGTCCTGTCGTCTCTCGTGAAGGATGGGGCGGTCACCTGGTCGGCCACCGCAGTTGCGCCTGCGCGCCGGCTGCCGACTATGGCCTCGCTGGTGACGGGTATGCCGGTCGCCAAACACGGCATTACCTGGAACGTCTTCGAATTCAGCCGCGGGTACCCGCGTGCCCCGACCGTATTTGACTACCTCGATTTGAGCGGCGGTCGGGACAGCGCCATTTTCTATATGGACGAGTCTCTGTATCAGCTCGCCAAACCGGAACCCTATACGGACTATCAGATGTGCGGGCCCCTCCGGGCCGAATGTAATCCCGACCGGTTGGTCGGCTACGTGCGGGATTATTTCAAGAAGGCCACGAGTGGTTCCGGCTACGGCCATGCGATTCCCTCCTTGCCGCATTTCCTGGTCGTGCACTTGCCTGCTCCGGGCCGCGTTGGAGAGGCGCAGGGCTGGAAGTCGGCAGCCTACAAAGATGCCTTAAAGGCCGTTGATAAGGCGATGGGAACGGTCCTTGATTTGTACCGTGACCTCGGCCTCATCAAGCGGACGACGATATTTGCCACATCGCTGAGCGCCTTCGGGGAAACCCAGTTCTCGTCCGGCGAGATGTCCGCCGATCAGGCAAACGCGGTTCCGCTAGTGCCCTGGATTGCCTCTGGCGTCGGCATCAAGGCCGGTCATGCAATTCGTCAGCCGGTGTCGATCATTGATACGGGCGCGACCGTCATGCGCGCGCTCGGACTCACAACCTATACGGAATGGGAGAGCCACCCGGTCGAAGAAATTTTCAAGACCGCGTTCACGGCTGCTCCTGTCAGCCCACTCCTGCAATAGAGGACCGATGCGTATCTCGTCGCAAAGATCTTTCACGGGGCGCCAGGCGTTCATCTGCATCATTGTGCTGACGTGCGCAGCAATCATGGGGCAGTCGAAACAGCTTTTTGCGGCTGGGCCGCCCCCTGCGTATACCAAGGAGCATGCGATCACGATTGATCCGACTCCGCTGGTGCCACAATCCTGGTGGCAAGTACCGGGTATTACGCCGCCGCTCTGGGTCTTAGATCCGGAAACATCGGATGCCTATCGGACAACCGAAACGCGCGAGCTGAAGCTCAAGCCGGGACAGTATAAGTTCATCAGTTTTACCTTCGACTTTCCCTTCACGGTGAGTTTGGACGGGAAACTGGAATACTCCAAGTCACTCGATCAATGTGTGGAGGGCCGCGGGACTCAGACCCTGGTGGTACGGTGCAAGCGCACCTATCCTCATGGCGGTCAACGTGATGCCTATTATGGGAATAGTGAGGTGGGTGATGGCACAGGCACTCGATGATCTGCTTGATTCCCTGGAAGATCCAGATGATGCCACTCGTGAAGAGGCCGCGAAAGCCCTCGCACAGTTGGCAGATCCGACCACACTGGATGCGCTGATCGGCGCATGCGGCGATGAATATTGGTCCGTGCGGACTCGCGCCGGCTGGGGCGTCGCCAAAATCGGCGGGGCAAAGGCGATTGAAGCCCTGATCCTCTTGTTCAATGACCCTATCATGGAAGTCCGTAACGAGGCGGTCGCCGCTGTCGTGTCGCTGGGCGCGGGCCAGATCGACCGGCTCCTTGCCGCCATGAAGGACGAGCGGTGGCGGGTTCGGGAACATGCGGCGAAAGCGTGCGGCGATCTCCACGATCCGCGGGCAGTTGACGGGCTGATCTTTGCCTGTCGGGATCGTGACGGGGCCGTGAAGAGTGCCGCGGCAGAAGCGTTGGGGAAAATCGGCGACGCGAAAGCCATTCCTGCACTGATCAAGTTGTTCCGCGATTCTTCGAAAATCGTGCGTGAAACCGCCGGCATTGCCCTGGTGGCGATCGGCCAGCCGTCCGTCGATTTGTTGCTTGAGACCATGAAGGACAAGGACTTCGTCGTGCGCTGCCATGCGGCACGTGCGCTGGGCGGCATGACAACGGACTATCAAATCGGCAAGAGCTGGGTGCGTGAACCACGGGTCGTTGATGCGTTGATCGAGGCGTTGAAAGATCCCGATCGCGCCGTGCGCGAAGATGCCACGATTGCATTGGGCATGATCGGTGACCCTCGGGCCATCGATGGGTTGCTGGAGGCCATGAAAGATGGCGCGGTGAAGCGCCATGCCATTGCCTCGCTCGGCATGATCGGTGACCCCCGGGCCCTCCCTGCGGTTTTGGCCGCCTTGAAAGGAAAAGGCGTTCGCCAGGATGGCACGCCGACTCCCGGGTGTATCGTCAGCGAAGATGCCTTCATCAAGGAGGCGGCGGCGACTGCGCTCGGGCATTTCCGCGATCCGCGTGTCATTCCCGACCTGATCATGCTGTTGAAGGATGGGGTGTTGCGGGAGAAGGCTGCCGCAGCGCTGGTGTTGATCGGTGATTCGGCAATCGAGCCGCTCATTTCTTTCCTGTACGATCCGAAGGCCTCCGAGGTGGAAGCCGAAGGCGAGCGTGTGCTGTCCTACGCCTCAGTCCGGTTGACGGCCAAAGATTCCCTGCGGTTGCTGGTGGTCGAAACATTAGAGCACCTCGGGTGGACGCCTCCGGACGAAGAGACCTCGGTGGACTCCAGTCAGGCCGACAACCTTCGTGTCGATCGCCCGTTGGGAGATATCGGTCGCTTCGGTCCGAGCGGAGATTTTGCAAAAGGATCGGTGCGGTAACCACTGGCTCCCTCTCCTGGGCGCCCTGGCCTGCCGAGAGTGTCCGGTGCTCTAGCGTCTTTTTTCCTCCGTTTCGACCAGCTACGCGGGGATGGTTCGATGCCAGGTCGTAGGGCCGACCCGCGTTGACCCCTAAAAAAATCCTGTGTTAAGGTCGAAGGCCTCACCAGAGGCCGAGGTACCATGGCCGACACTGTCAGTGAACAGATCGCAGCGCTGTCGGACGAAGACTGGGCCATTCGGGAAGAAGCGGCGACTCTGCTGGGCAGGCTCAACGACACCCGGGCCGTTCTGCCGCTGACGAAGTTGCTCCGCGATACCGATCGCGCCGTCCGCGAAGCGGCGGTCGGGGCGCTGTCGGCGCTCGGGTCGGTCTCGGTTCCGGCCTTGGCGGGCTGTTTGAATGATCCGGCCTTACAGGTGCAGGAGGCAGCATCGGCCATTCTGGCTGTACTGGCCGATGCGCGGGTGCTGACGCCGCTCATGCAGGCGCTGGGTAGTCGCGATTGGATCGTGCGGATGCACGCGGCCAAGGGGTTGGGGCGGATCGGCGACCCTGAAGCGGTCCCGGCCTTGATGCCGCTGCTGCAGGACAAGGTGAAGGCCGTCCGCGAGGAGGCCTCCAGCGCGCTGGCTGCCATCGGTGCCGCCGCAATGGCCGGGTTGATCGACGCCCTCCAGCATGATGATTGGCTGGTTCGTCTCCATGCGGTGGAGGCGTTGGGCAAGCTCAAGTCACCGGACTCTGTCGAACCCTTGCTGCGGGCCTTATTCAACGAGCGGGATTCGGCGATTCGCGAAGATGTTGTCCGAGCGCTGGGAGCAATTCGAGATGGGCGCGCTGTCGATTACCTGGTGGCGGTAATGAAGGAGCCGGGGTTACGGCTCTTGGCCGTAGAAGCGCTCGGCCATATCGGTGATCGTCGGGTGGTACCGATTCTGCGCCGGGTTGTCGAGGGTGTGCCATTGGGCGAGCCAAGGGATACGGCTACTCCCTGTGCCGACGGATGGACGGACGAGATGGCGACCATGGGGATGGCGGCCAGGGCCTTGGGGATGATCGCGGATGCAGTGGCGATTCCGTCGCTGATCGTAGCCTTGCGGAATACTATTACGAGGTCTGAGGCGGCAGCGGCGCTGACGAAGTTTGGCCCGGCGGTGATCCCCTCTCTCTTGCCGATGCTGGCCAAAGAGCAAGATGAAAATGTTCGGTATCATGTGCGGGAAACACTTACGGCTGTCGGTTGGCGCGCGGGGCGAATGTAACAGGAGATCGGTGTTATCAACGGACCGCTCACTCCCGAGATATTTCTAAGATGTCCAAAGAATCGATCGACACACTCGTTTCCGAGTTGACCCACGAAGAAGAATGGCGCCGTATGCGGGCCACGGCAGCCTGTCTGGCCGGCGGGCCCCGTGCGGTTCAGGCCTTGACGCAGGCCTTGCAGACGGGCGATGTGCCTCTCCGTGTTGAAGCAGCCGCGATGTTGTCACGGATCAAGGATCCCGCTGCGGGCGTTGCGCTGGTCACATTGATTCGGGATTCGGAAGAGACGGTTCGGCAGGCGGCGTTTGCTGCGCTCGAACAGATGGCCGGAAACCTAGACGACGAGACGGCGGCGGGGTTGGTACGCAATCTCCATGAGTCGCCTGACGAAGATGTGCGGAACCGGGTTCGGCAGCTTCTGGGCGTGATCCCGAATGCCATCACCCCCTTGTGCGAAATGCTGACCCATCCTGATGTTGAGGCTCAGACGACGGCGGCGACGATTCTCGAACATCTGCTCGACCCGCGTTCAGCCGATGGTTTGATCGACGCGATGGCCTCGCCGGCGGTTCGCGACAGCGCCATACGGACGCTGAAAAAGCTGAGTGCCATTCGAGAACGCATCGATGCGACGTTCAATGCGTTGCGTGATGTGGAAGGCGCAAGTGAGCGTGAAGAAGCGCGAATGTCCACGGTGATGGATCTCTTGGGGATCGGGCGGCCTAGTGTTGAGATTCTGATCGAGTATCTGGAGGATGATGATTGGGTGGTGCGCGAAGCCGCGGCTGATCTGCTGGGAAAAATCGGCGATGTGCGCGCGGTAGAACCGCTCATGAAGCGGCTGCAAAATGATAAAGATACCGGCGTGAAGGAGTATGCCGTGAAGTCGTTGGGCTTGATCGGCGACCCGCGCCCGGCTCAATTGTATATTGAAGCGATCCCGATCCGGCCCTTGCGGGTGATGGCCATCGAGGCGTTGGCGAAAATCAAAGATGTCGAGGTCTTGCGTCCGTATAACGAGCTGTTCAACCGGTTGCGGAGCGATCGGGACGGTATCGTGTCGTACAGCGCCGGCCTCATTGCGGATAAACTTGCGGCACTCGAGGGCGAACAGCCGGTCGGACAGGAGGAATCGGACGAACATGAGTGATGCCGAGCGAATTGCACAACTAATAGCCGCGTTGCGCGACGACAATGAGGCGCTGCGGGACCATGCGATGGCGAGTCTTGGCCAGATGGGGATCGACGCTGTTCCCCAACTGATCGGCCTGATGGCGGATGAGGATGTGGTGATTCGTGAAGCCGCGGCGACGGCCGTGGTGCGCATCGGCCCCATCGCATTTGATCAGTTGCTGGAAGCCTTGCGCGACGATGAATGGGCGATCCGCGAGCAGGCCGCGAATGCGCTCGGGCGGTTCCGTGATCCCCGCGCGGTTGATCCGTTGATGGTGGCGCTCAAAGACAAAGACGGTGCTGTCAGGACTGCGGCGGTATGGGCATTGGAGCGGATCGGTGACTCGCGTGCGACGCCAGGACTCATCGAAGCGCTCACTGACGGGACGGTGCGTGAAGATGTCGCGCGGGTCTTAAAGAAGATCGGTGATACCAGGGCGGTCGATGCGCTGATCGATGGACTTCTTGGTCCCAATTGGATGGTGCGGCGTCATGCCGCGGAGGCGCTTGGGAAAATCGGCGACCCGCGCAGCGCCGAGGCGTTGATCCAGTCGCTACAGGACGAAGACTGGCTCGTGCGCCGGAACGCCGCTGAATCACTGGCGCGACTCGGGGCCAAGCAGGCCATCGAGCCGTTGCTTCCGCTCTTGGAAGACGAAAACACGATGGTGCAGGAGACCGTCGAAGGTGTCCTTGCGAGTTTGGGATGGAAACAGGCGACGTCGTCATAACCCGATAAAGGAACTCTATTATGGCAGAAGAAGCACCGGTAAAACTGATTCAGATCGGACCGAAGGGCGGGCCCAAGAAAGACGGATTCAATCTGGTGACGGAGCGGGTTGTGGCCGTCAATCCGGAAGCCAGGCAATTGGAGGTCGAGTTGCTTGCGTATGACGGGAAGACCGTCGTGCTGGATGTCGGGGAGGAAGCCCTCGAAGATTTTCTCAAGATCAAGCCGGGCGACGGAGCCACGATTCGTGTCGTGGAAGAGGGCGGCAAGCGTATCGCCAAGAGCTTCCGGATTCGCGCGAAGGATCCGAATGCCGCCAAAGCCGACGCAATGCTGATCGATTTGAAGGATTCGCACTGGCTCAATCGGAAGTATGCGGCGGAAGTGCTGGGCGAGTTGAAAGATCCGCGGGCCGTGGGGCCGTTGGTCGAGGCTCTTACCGATGAGGTGGGTGATGTGCGGCAGCGGGCCTATGATTCGTTGATTAAGATCGGCGGGTCGGCGGTCTCGTCGCTCGTGCCGTTGCTGGCGTCTGAAGAAGACGATGTGCGTCAGTCGGCGACGGAAATTATCCGGAAGATCGGCAAGCCGGCCGTCGAGCCTCTCGCCACGGCGCTGGCGGATGCGGACGACCGGTTGAAAACCAAGATCATGAAGGTGCTTGATCGGATGGGGTACAAGCCGAAAACGAAAGAAGGAGCCCAGCCTGAACCGGCGAAGCTGCTGAGTTAGTGGTGACCGTCCGGCCGCCGGTTAGGCGGCCGGATTCCTGGTGGGGCGGCCGACCGAGACGTGCCGGAAGCCGTAGGTCACGACGCGGTCAGACTCGTAGGTATTCCGTAGATCCAGCAGCAGCGGTTCCCGCATGGCTTTCTTGAGCCGTTCGAAGTCGAGATTTCTGAACTGGTTCCACTCCGTCATGATGATCAGGCCGTCGGCGCCTTCCGCGACTTCATAGGTGTCTTGGCAGGGAATCATGCCGGGGAGCAGCTTCGTCGATTCTTCCATGGACGCCGGGTCGTAGGCGCGGATTTTTGCCCCTTCCTTCATCAATTCGCTCAAGATCGTCAACGACGGAGCTTCCCGCATATCGTTCGTGTTGGGTTTGAAGGACAAGCCCAATACGCCGAGTGTTTTGCCTTTCACCCCGCCACAGGCATCTTTCACTTTTTGAACCATCCGCAGATGCTGCTCGTAGTTGACCTTGGCGGCTGCGCCTGCAATCTGGAACGGGTAGCCCACGCGCTCGCCAGTCTGCACCAGCGCCGCGAGATCTTTTGGGAAGCAGGAACCTCCGAACCCGGGGCCTGCATGCAGAAATTTATTCCCGATACGATTGTCGAGCCCCATGCCCTTGGACACCAGCTGCACATCGGCTCCCACTTTTTCACAGACGGTTGCAATTTCGTTGATGAACGAAATCTTGACGGCAAGAAATGCGTTGGAAGCATATTTGATCATCTCGGCAGTCGGGATGTCAGTGACGACAATCGGGGTTTCCAGCAGATAGAGGGGGCGATACAAGTCTTTCATGATCGCCACGGCCTGCTCACTGTCCGCGCCGATCACGACGCGGTTGGGCCGCATGAAGTCTTCGATAGCGGAGCCTTCACGGAGAAACTCCGGATTGGACACGATGTCGAACCGGAAGCGGCCGGTTTGATTGGCCTTGATCACTTCGCGTAATTTTTCGCCCGTGCCGACGGGGACGGTGGATTTCGTGACGATGACCTTATAGCCGGTCATGTTCTTGGCGATCCCGCGTCCGACTTCTTCTACATAGGACAGGTCGGCTGACCCGTCTGACTTCGGGGGAGTTCCCACGGCAATGAAGATGACGAGGGCTTTATCGACGGCTTTGGCGACGTCAGTGGTGAAATGGAGACGGTCTTCTTTGATCCCTTTGGCGACGAGTTCCGTGATGCCGGGCTCAAAAAATGGCACTTCGCCCTTTTCGAGTTTGGCAATCCGGCGTGCATCTGTGTCCATACACGTGACATTGACGCCGAATTCTGCGAAGCAGGCACCGGTGACTAAGCCGACATAGCCCGTTCCAATCACGCTGATATGCATGGATGCATCTCCTCTTGAAGAATAGCTGCGAATCTTTGGGTGAGTACTCGTGTAGAGTCGGTAGTATAGCAATGCCTGCAGGAGTGAGCAATCTTATCGCAAGTTTTTGCGGTCCGCGCGAGAGCGATGAATTGCAGATTATCGCGCACTTCAGTAGAATTCGGCCCTCTTCGAAGGAGACGCTGGCACATGGCGGTTGCAGGCGGGCCCATCCAACGACCTTTGGCAATGATGATGCGTCCCATTACGAAGACGGTGCGTCCCGATGATTCTCTGCTAACGGTGGCGCAGCAGCTGCGCGATGCCCGGGTCGGGGCCATGCTCGTCGCCGACCGTGGTGATTATGTGGGCATTGTCAGTGAGGCCGATCTGGTTCGAAAGGGCATGGCCAGTGGGGCGGCTGCAGAGCAGGTCATGGTGCGCTCCGTGATGAGTACGCCAGTCATGACGATCGATATCGCCAAGTCCGCGCACGACGCCAGTGACGTGATGGCCGAACGAGGGATCCGGCATCTTGTCATTACTGAGGAGGGGCGTGTGGTCGGAATGATTTCCGTGCGGGATCTGCTTCGATACTTCAAGAATTGGGGAACGTTGTAATATGGCGTGCCTGAATTCCGAACGTCGCTGTTTTGGTTCTAGCCTTTCCTTGGTCCTGTGTTGACGATGGCACAGGGAGCTTCCGCCTCTTCCACTCCGCGTCTGTTCTTGCTGATCACCGCGCTCGTGACCGGTGCCATTGTCATGGCGCTGGAAATTCTGGGAAGCCGTTTGCTGGCTCCGGTATTCGGGAATTCGCTGTTCGTCTGGGGCGCATTGATCGGGATCATTCTGGCGGCCATGAGCTCCGGCTATGCGTTCGGCGGCTGGGCCTCCGATCGGTATCGCGTTGCCGCGGTGCTGGCATGGCTTCTCCTCGGGTCCGGCGCCTGGACGTTGCTGATGTCCTGGGCGGGGCAGGCTGCCATTTTCAAAGTCGCGAAGATGGTCGAGGACCCGCGATGGGGACCCAGTCTGGCGGCTTGTGTGTTGCTGGCTCCCCCGGCATTTGGATTGAGCGGCGTCATGCCGGCGCTGCTTCGATTGGCCGTGGTTGATATGGGGTACCTCGGGCGACATACCGGCAGCATGATTGCGTTATCTACGGTTGGCAGTCTGGCGGGAACCTGGGGCACCGCGTTTTTCCTCCTCTCCTGGTTAGGAACGCAGACCCTCGTGGCTTCGTTGGGAGTGATTCAACTGCTGCTTGGGTTGCTATGGTTGCAGCAGGGGAGTGGAAAGGTTACGAAGCTGACAGGGCTGTTCTTGACCGGCTTGCTCATTCTAGGGTGGCAATTGTTCGGCCAGGCTCCTCCGGTTGCCGGGTTGGTGTATCAGGAGGATAGTCCCTATCAACAAGTGCGTGTACGTGACGACGATCTGTTTCGCTATCTGGTACTCGACCGTACGTGGCATGCCGTGATGTGGCGCTCGGACCCCACGACCCTGTTCCTTCCCTACAGCCAACTCATGGTCGCCGCGGTCGCGTTGACTCCGGAGCCCAAGCGAGGACTTATTTTGGGGCATGGGGGTGGGTCGCTGGCCAAGTGGTTAGCCCAGATCTGGCCTGAACTGGAGTTGGATGTCGTCGAGTTCGATCCCGTCGTGGTGCGCATGGCGGAAGAGTATTTTGACTATCATCCACCCGCCAATCATCATGTGTCTGTGAAAGATGCCCGCGTCTTTCTCCGCGACACGAAAAATACCTATGACGTTATCTGGGTCGACGCCTTTGCGCGGCACCTGATTCCCTTTCATTTGACGACAGTCGAGTTCTTTTCGGAACTCAAGGGGCGACTCAATCCCAACGGCGTCCTGGCTCTCAACCTGGCTTCTTCCGGGGAGGGCGGCGATCTGCAGCGCGCGAGCGCAGTCGTGCAGACGCTGAAGACTGCGTTTCCCACCATCGAATCATTCGGCGTAAAGGGGCCATGGCGCGCGCACCAGACGACCGCTGAGAATCTGATTTTTTTTGGTGGAGCGCCAATCGATACGATGTCGTATGACGAGATCGTGAACCGTATTCATTCACAGGTCGAGGCTCGCCGATTGCCGCCGGAAGCGATCGCTTTATTGGCGGCGAGACGTACCACGCCCTGGTCCCCTGGCCTGACTCTGACCGATGACTACACCCCATATGATCTGCTGATCGGGTCGCATGCATTGGAACTGTCGCCAGACGGCAAGGCATTGCCATAAGTGATTGGAATAAAGCCGTAAGTTCAGATTGTAACGGACGGAATTCAGCGAAAAAGTTGCGGGTCAAGACGCCAGGTAACTGTCCAAGAACTTTCTTGCTTCCTTTTTAATCCCTATGCTATAAGGTGTCCCTCATCAGCCTATTATTTAGGACATTTTCGAGTAGTGGGTGCTAGCCTCCTGGGCGGAGTGTCTGGCAGAAGGTTCAGAGCGCGGTGGTCATCATTCACCAACCTAATCGCATCTCTTCTTAATCTCTTTAAGGAGGTAGGTCATGGGTAAGACGATGGTAGCAGTATTTTTTGGCCTGGTCATGTTGATGGCTGGGGCATCAGGCGCGTACGCGCTGCAAGCTGGCGGTGTCGAGATCGGTGACTTGGATACCGGTTCCGTCGTTGGTCAGCCGTTCAAGGAATTGGTTGTAGATGCGGAATTGTACGCGGTGGAAATCGGAGGCCTGAAGGCCTGGTATCCGCCGGTGACTGTCATCGATTTTAAGGTTCGCCCGGGGCGTCCGGTCGTCCTGAAAGTGACGAACAGCTCCTCAAGTGAGCATGGTTTCCAGATGACGGATCCGGTGAACGCGGCCTCTCCGTTTGTGATGAAGGCTGAAGTGGTGCTGAAGCCGGGCGAGACCAAGTATATCGGTGTGCCGACCAGCGACATGTTCAACGCCACGCAGGGCAACACGCTGACCTATCGCTGCCATCTGCACCCGGCTCACGTCGGTGGCAAAATCTTGATGATCAAGTAATCGGTTTTATAAGATTGCTTCGTACAACGCCCCGTCTGCAGCGATGCAGGCGGGGCGTTGTTGTATTCGCTGCAGATTTTGATATTGCGGCGTATGACGTCTAAGCCGGTTCTTGCCTATACTTCCTGCTCTTTTTGGCATTCGGCTGCGGCATCCAGCGGGATGCTCTGACTGCCGCGTAGCCGCCCTTCCACGATCAGCAGCAGGAAGCGACTTTCCATCGGCGGAGTCTGTCGGCCCTCCATCACAATCGCGTTCATATCCACGATCATTTCGTCGCCATCCCATAGCGTCTCGTTCACGATCCAAAAGTGACTGGCCGCATCAGGAAACTGTTTTGTGACGAAACTTTCGATAATCGTTCCGATATCGCCCACATCGGTCACGGCCTGGGCCTGGAGCGGGACGAAGGAAAGGCAGGCGATCAGGGCGAGGCGTGTGAAGCATCTCATGTGTACCTCCCGGAAAGAGGGTGGGTAGGCCACTTGAGAGCGTGGCCTTGTATGCCACAGTGCTCTTAAAGTCTACAGCGACCGAACAGCGAAATCCAGGGAAGCATCCATTCTTGCGGTCGCTTCTGTCTTGTCTGAGCATAGAAATAGCGAAGGCTCCCGGAGGAGCCTTCGTGGTACCGTACACATGTGCGGAAATGTGATTAGTTGCGAACGCCGCTCCAAACCTTGGCCGGATCGATTTCCTTGTCCGGATTCAGGCTCTTGGCTTTTTCCAGCAACACGTCGGTCGTTTCCGGGTAGGCTGGGTCGGCAATGCAGCAATTGTCTACCGGGCAGACTGCCGCGCATTGAGGCTCATCAAAGTGTCCGACGCATTCGGTGCAACGGTCATGAGTGATGACGTAAATGTTGTCACCCACTCCCTGTCCGTCTCCGACGTGGTTGCCCTTGCCTTCAGCATCGCTTCGCGTTTCGAAAATCGCTTCATTGGGACATTCTGGCAGGCATGCCCCGCAGGAAATACACTCATCGGTGATCAGAAGCGCCATGGCCTGTGCCTCCTTCTCAATTCCTTTAATGACAGATAAGATGTTGACAATTTCGTGCCGCCGCGACCATAGTTCGCGGCGAAACAGGTCCGCATTCTATGCCGCCGTTCTTCGGCAAGTCAACAGAATGAGGCTTGGGAAGAAGGCCTAGCACGCGGAAAGTCATGGGCCTTTGGGCCCAATGTACATGCGGCTCTGCGCGTGTGCGATCACATGAGGATGCATCCATGTCCGACAGCATTTGGTTATGGTAACGCGCGCGAGCAGGGGCGAATCGGAGCAGCGTCGCAAGAAAATCGTGACGTTTGTCCTCCTAGTGGTATTGCTGATCAGTATAAGCCTGTTTCTTGGAGGGCCGAAGGAGTCGGAGCTGATCATCGTGGAGTTTCCAAACGGAAAATCCATGGAGACGGAAGTGGCCAGCACTCCGGAGAAGTTGCTTTTTGGCTTGGCGTTTCGGGAAGGATTGCCAGCCGACACAGGGATGCTTTATATCTTTGAGTCGACGGGATTGCATCGCGTTCGAACGAGACAGTTCCGCATTGCCGTCGACATGTTGTGGATTGATGAGAGCCACCACATCGTTCAGATCCTCGACCAGGTGCCGCCTTGCGCTCAAGACCCCTGCCCGCTCTATGGGCCTCCTCCCGAGCCGGTTCGGTACTTGATCCAGGCCGAGGCGGGTTACGCCAAGCGTGCAGGGATTACGACCGGGATGGAGCTTAAGTTTACGCTTCGGATGTAGGAGTCGGAGTCGTTTATGGAAGGGTTTCAGTGTGTGGCCAAGGTTGAGGACATTCCTCCCGGCCAGGTCAAAGTGGTAAAGGTGAATGAGCGTGCCATTGCGGTATTCAATATCGAAGGGCACTTTCACGCTATTTATAATTCCTGTCCTCATGAAGGCGGTCCGTTAAATAAGGGGCGGGTAAAGGGGCATGTCGTGTCCTGTCCCTGGCATGACCTGGCGTTTGATGTTCGAAACGGGCAGGGAACGGACGGCGGAGGGTATTGCGTCGGTAGTTACGATGTGCGCGTGGAAGACGGCCAGGTTTTTGTCGGCGGGCGGCGGAAGGTGTAGTCGCGCAGGATCTGACTTCGGAGCTATCGCAAGGAACTATGAGTCCATTAAGCAAAGCGGTTCCCACAGGGACAGAGCAGGAACCGGGTGCCAAGGTCGTCAAGGCCAGGGTTGGAATGCCGGTTCACATCCGGCTCTGGGAAGATCGGACCAGGGGGGAGCTGTGGGTGCCAATCTATGACGCCGCAGTCATGCCCCTGGTGGAGGATGATTTTCTTCGCACCGCGAGCAACAATGCGGTCGATCAAGGGCAGCGCACGTTTGAGTTCAAGCCCGTGGCCGTGGGCACCCATCGGCTGGTATTTGAGAAGCGGATGGGTTGGAAATTCACGGCCGAAGACCGGCAGATTTTTTATGTGACCGCGTCCTGACGTCCGGGGGCGGTGAGAAAGGGCCATGCCTGACATTGCCTATGTGAATGGTCGGTTCGGTCCCCTGGCTGAAGCCGTGGTCAGTATTGAAGACCGCGGGTTTCAGTTCGGTGATGGGGTCTACGAGGTCATTCGCACCTACCGAGGGCAACCATTCGCCATTGACGAGCACCTATCCCGATTGGCGCGGAGTGCCCAAGCGCTGCAACTCTCGCCCGGGCACACCAAGGCCGAGTGGAATTCATTGATTCAGGAAGGTCTTCGGCTGAGCCGGCTCCCGGAGACTAAGATTTATCTGCAGATCACTCGCGGGCAGGCTCCGCGGGATCATCCATTTCCCCCCTCCCTCGCTCCTACTATTGTAATGACCTTCCGCGAGCTTCATCCTTTAGAGGCGTCGGTTCGCAAGGCAGGGGTCCAGGCCATCACGGTGGACGACATTCGATGGGGGCGTTGCGATATCAAGAGCGTCAATCTTCTGGCCAATGTTCTTGCACGTCAACGGGCCAAGGAAGCAGGCGTGTTCGAAGCGATTTTGCACCGGGAAGGAATGGTAACCGAAGGGTCCGTCAGTAATGTGATGGTGGTGCGAAACGGCGCCATTCAGACCGCCCCCGAAGGTCATCGTATTCTGTCCGGGGTGACGCGCGCGTTTGTCCTGGAATTGGCAAAGAAGGAAGGCCTTCCCGTCGCGGAGACGTTTGTGAGTCGGGATGATCTCTTGTCGGCATCCGAAGTATTTTTGACGGGAACGACCGTGGAGGTGCTCCCGGTGGTGCGTGTCGATGGGAGTGCGATCGGCAGCGGAGTCCCGGGCCCTGTTTCCCAGCTCTTGTCCCGCCGTTGGGAAACCCTGGTCAGCTAGCCGTCCCTTGCTTTCACTCCTATGGCGTGATAAGGTTCCTCCGCTGTAAGTGGGCCTGGGCCCACTTTTTTGTTTGAGCAACTTTTGCCTATGAGTGACGCGGGAGCGGTGTCGGCAGGGAAGCCGTCGGTCAAACGCGCTGAGGCGTTGAACCTCCGCGTGCAAGAAGTTGCGGCTCCCATTTTGTTATCCCACGGTCTTGAGTTGGTCGAGGCGGTCTGTGTCGGCCAGGGTCCCCGGACCGTAATCCGGGTGTTCATCGATAAGCCTGGTGGAATTTCGCTGACCGACTGCGAGCAGGCCCATCGCTCTTTGAGCCCGGCGCTGGACGTCATTGATCCATTCCCGCATGCCTATACGCTGGAAATCTCGTCGCCAGGACTGGATCGCCCCTTACGTGGCGCACAAGACTATCGACGTCTGATCGGGCAGCCGGTCAATCTGAAATTGCGCGAACCGATTCAGGCGCAGTGGCGGCTGGTGGGCACCGTGGTGGATGTTGAGGACCGTGCGGTAACGCTGGCGGTCCCCCAGAAGAAAACCACAGAAACGATTCGAGTTGAGTTTGATCAAATCGCTCTGGCACGTCGGAAAGTCGAATTTTCCAAATAGTAGCAGATGCCGGGTGGTGCGTAAATCATGAGGTGTGAGCTATGAACCGAGAGTTGATCGCCGTCATCGATGAAATCGGCCGTCAAAAGGGGATCGATAAGGCCAGGGTCATTGGTGCGATCGAGTCCGCGCTGCAAACCGCTGCGAAGAAACGCTTCGGCCAGGCCGAAAATATCCAGGTGGAAATTGACAGCAAGACCGGCGAAATTTCGGTCGTCTCCAAGAAAATCATCGTCGATACGGTGGCCAATCCGAAAGCTGAGATCTCGCTGAAAGAAGCTCGCCAATATGATGAGGGCGCGGAGGTCGGTGACGAGATTGGTTCCCTGATCGAAATGGACGAGTTGGGGCGCATTGCAGCTCAAACGGCCAAGCAGGTCATTTTTCAGAAGGTGCGCGAGGCTGAATGGGAAGCCGTTCAGAAGGAATACTCGACTCGCCAGGGCGATCTGGTCAACGGCATCATCCTCGGTATGGAGCGGCGGAATTTTCTGGTCGATCTCGGCAAGACGGAAGCGATCCTGCCCATTCAGGAGCAGATCCCGCGTGAAACCTATCGGCGCGGGGATCGGGTGAAGGCGCTGCTGTTGGAGGTGCGTCGCACCCCCAAGGACGTGCAGGTGATCCTCTCCCGCAGCCATCCGCAGTTTGTCGCCAAGATGTTCGAGCTGGAAGTCCCCGAGGTTGGGGAAAAAATCGTCGAGATCAAATCGATTGTCCGCGAGCCGGGTGATCGCACGAAGATTGCGGTGTCGTCGCGTGACAAAGCTGTGGATCCGGTGGGGGCTTGTGTCGGTATCAAGGGTTCGCGTGTGCAGGCCGTGGTCCGCGAGTTGCGCGGAGAGAAAATCGACATTATTACCTGGACGCAAGATCCCCGTGTCTTTATCGCGGAAGCGCTGAATCCCGCGACGATCGAAAAGGTCGGCATCGACGAGGAAAAGAAGTCGGCCCTGGTGGTGGTGGCGGATTCGCAGTTGTCTTTGGCAATCGGAAAGAACGGACAGAATGTCCGGCTCGCCGCGCGCCTGACCGGCTGGAAGATCGACATCATCAGCGCCACGGAATACGAGAAGGAAAAAGCGGAGCGCGATCGCGACATCAAGGCGGCCTTGGCGGAAGAGACCGAAGCCCAGCGCCAGCAGGATGAAGCGCGGGCGGCTGCGCAGCAGACGGAGTGAAGCGGCTCGATAGTTACGGGCTGAATGGCAATTATCTAAGCGGGTGGAGCTGAGCGGTACTGTATGCGCGTGTACGAATTAGCAAAGCAGCTGGGGATGGAAAATCGGGAGCTGATTCCTGAATTGAAGCGGCTCGGGATTCCGGTGGCGTCCCACAGCAGCGCCTTGGATGACGATTCGGTTCGCGTGGCCCTTGAGAAACTCAGTTCGAAGGCGCGAGCCACCGACGCGTCATCTGCCGGGCATGAGGCTAAAAAAATGGTTCGTTTGCCGAAAGAGCCCGGTGCATCGCACGTGATGGCGCATGAGGAGCCCGCGAAGCCCGACAAGAAACGCATTCTCATCAAGAAGAAACGAGAAGAAGGTGCTGAGGATGCCGCCGCGCCGTTGGCTGCGGCAGAAGCGGTGTTCGCGTCACCTGCACCTGCGGGGACCGAGGCGGGGACTGTCGCTCCTGCCCCCGTTTCCGGTCCGGAAGCGGTGGAGGTTGCCCCCGCGGAGTCTGCCCAGACCGAAGAGGCAGTGTCTCAACCCCCTGTTGTCGCGGTTGCGGAAGAAGTGGCGATCAAGCCGGCTCAGGCCCCTGTGGTTGCGGTTCCTCCAGTTGATGTCTTGGCTGCCGCGAAAAAGAAAAGCCCAGCTGCCGAAGCGTTGGAGAGTGAAGCCGCTGCGCGCGAGAAACTGAAAAAGGCCAAGAAAGCGCCTCGGACGCGGGAAGAAGACGAAGCGAAGTTTAAGAACGACGCCACTCGATGGGGAGATCTGCGGGCGATCCCGGTGCAGCGGCGTGAAGATCGGTCCAAACATATTCACCATGCCTCGCCAACGGAAATCACGAAGCCGAGAAAGAAAAGCGTGAAATTGACCGCAGGAGTCAGCGTTAAGGAATTTGCGGAGCTCATCGGCCAGCGGCCAGCGGACGTAGTCCGGAAGCTGATGGAAATGGGGCAGATGGTGACCTTCAATCAGTCGATCAATCTCGAGGCGGCCTCATTGATCGCCGAAGAATACGGCACCAGGGTGGAAGTCTCGACCGAGAAAGTCGGCGAAGCGTTGCTTGAAGAGGCGGCACAGTCGTCCGGTGAGGAGCATGCGGTGTTGCGGCCCCCGGTCGTGACGATCATGGGTCATGTCGATCACGGGAAAACGTCTCTCCTGGATGCAATTCGTGAAACGAAGGTGGCGGAGGGTGAGGCCGGCGGTATTACCCAGCATATCGGTGCCTACATCGTTGGGGTCCGCGGTAAGCACGTCACCTTCCTCGATACTCCGGGGCACGAAGCGTTTACGGCAATGCGTGCACGGGGCGCAAAAGCGACGGACATCGTGATTCTGGTCGTCGCGGCCGACGATGGCGTCATGCCGCAGACCGTTGAAGCGATTCACCATGCCAAGGCTGCCGGAGTGCCGTTAATCGTAGCCATCAATAAAGTGGACAAGCCGGGAGCGAATGTCGATCGCGTGAAGAATGCGCTGACCGAGCATGGGCTGGTTGCTGAGTCCTGGGGCGGTGACACGATCATGGTTGAGGTGTCTGCCAAGCAGCGGACCGGTCTGGATCAGCTCTTGGAAATGATTCTTCTGCAGGCGGAAGTCTTGGAATTGAAGGCGGATCCTGCGCGTATGGCAAAGGGTTTAGTAATCGAGGCGAAGCTGGATCGTGGTCGTGGTCCGATCGCAACGGTTCTGGTGCAAAGCGGGACCTTGCATGTGGGAGACGCATTTGTGGTCGGCAACTTCAGCGGTCGCGTTCGCGCACTGATCACTGATACGGGAAAGAAGACCACGGAAGCCGGGCCATCGGTACCGGTGGAAGTGATCGGATTACCCGGAGTGCCGTCTGCTGGTGATGTCTTCACCATTGTGAAGGACGAGCGTGTCGCCCGCGAGATTGCCCAGGAGCGGGCGATGAAGCAGCGGGCTGCCGATCTAGCCGGGCCGGCGAAAGTCAGTCTCGATGATTTGTTTGCCAAGATCCAGGAAGGCAATGTCAAAGAACTCCCCATCGTCATCAAGGCCGATGTGCAGGGCTCGGCGGAAGCCTTGGCTGCGGCGGTGGAAAAGATGCCGGCCGGCGCTGTCAAATTGCGGGTCATGCACACCGGAGTCGGCGGGATTACCGAAACCGACATCCTGCTCGCGGCGGCTTCCAAGGCGATCGTGATCGGATTCAATATCCGTCCCGAGCCGAAAGCGGCGGCGTTGGCGGAACGAGAGGGTGTCGATGTTCGCCTCTACAGCATCATTTACGACGCATTGAACGATATTCGCGCCGCGATGGAAGGGTTGCTCGAACCGACCCTCAAGGAGCGGATTCTCGGTCGTGCCGAGGTGCGACAAATGTTCACGATTCCCAAGGCCGGCCTGGTGGCCGGTTGCTACGTGGTGGATGGCGTCGTCTCCCGCGCCAGTGTCGGAGTGCGCGTGATCCGGGACAGTGTCGTGGTCTACGAAGGCAAGCTGGGGTCGCTCCGGCGCTTCAAGGATGATGTGCGTGAAGTGCAGCAGGGATATGAGTGCGGTATCACGGTTGAAAACTTCAACGATCTCAAGTCCGGAGACATTATCGAGGCCTTTGCGATCGATAAGATCGCGGCGAAGCTCGAATCGGCAAATCGCGGCACCTCCCCGCAAAGCAATCGAGGATGATCGTTGGGCTGTGCACGGTTGAGCTGTTGATCCCTGAATCGCATTCATTGAAGGAGAAGCGGCAGGTCCTGCAAAGCCTCAAAACCCGGTTGCGGGATAAGTTCAATGTGTCAGTGGCTGAAGTTGGAGAGCAGGATTTGTGGCAGAAGGCGATTCTAGGGTTGGCCTGCGTGGCGAATGAGTCCGCGCACGTGAACCAGGTGTTGGACCAAGCCGTGAACCTCATTCAGGCGGTGCCGACCATACAACTACTTCGCTCCCGCATCGAATTGCTCTAAGGCCACATCATGACCAAATCGACATATAGCCGGGCCGAGCGGGTGGCCGATCAGATTCGGATGGAAGTGGCCGACATTCTGATGCGGAAGATCAAAGATCCGCGAGTGCGTTCCGTGACCGTGACCGACGTGGAATTGACCAAGGACCTGCGTATTGCGCGCGTTTTTGTCACGACCATGGAGCAGAACAAAGATGAACGGCAGGTATTCGACGGGCTGGCGAAGGCGAGCGGCTTTGTTCGGGCTGAGCTGGGGCGTCGTCTCGCATTGCGATATTTGCCGGAATTAATCTTCATGAAGGACGTCAGCGGCCCGCGGGCCGACCGGGTGTTGGCGCTTCTGGACGGACTGCATCGGGACGAGTCCAACGAAGAGATGATCACTGAGGCCCCTCGTGCCGATGTCTAGCTGATGACTATGATCGCTCCTGCAGAATCCCATCGGGCCACGATGCTTCAGGACGGAGTGCTCAACGTCCGTAAAGAGGCCGGGTGGACGTCGCACGACGTGGTGGCTCGTATTCGGGGAAAACTGCGCGGGATGAAGCTCGGTCATGCGGGAACGTTGGATCCGGCTGCAACCGGCGTTTTGCCGTTGCTGGTCGGTCGGGGAACCCGCATCGCTGAATACCTGCTGGAGTGGGACAAGACCTATCTGGCCGGCCTGCGATTGGGTGAAACGACCGATACCCAAGATGCCACGGGGACGGTGCTTCAGCGCTCTCCCCTTGAGTCCGTGACCGAAGCTCGTATTCGAGAGGTTGTCGGTGGGTTCGAGGGCCGCATTCAGCAGGTTCCGCCCATGTATTCGGCGGTGAAGGTCGGGGGGGTGCCCCTCTATAAGGCCGCACGTGCCGGCAGGGATGTCGAGCGCCAGGCTCGGGAAGTCACCGTGTTTCGTTTGGAAGTGGTGAGTGTTCACCTGCCTGATGTGACGCTCCGAGTCTCCTGCTCCAAGGGAACCTATATCAGGACGCTCTGTGCGGATATCGGTGAAAAGTTAGGGGTCGGCGGTCATATGGCGACGCTGATACGGGAGCGTGTGGGGCCGCTGGTGGTGGAGCAGGCATTGACCGTCGACAAAGTCGAGGCGCGCTTGGTTCAGGGGACGCTGGCTGCGTCCATGTTAACGCTGGACGAGGCGCTGGCCGGACTGCCGGTCTGCAGCGTTGGCGCGGAGACGGCCCGGCGGGTGCTGCACGGGATGCCGGTACCGGTTTCAGAGGTGCTGAGTTGGCAGGGTGTGCCGACGGTTCTTCCTGGAGCGGCGAGCCGGGCTATCCGGATCAAGGACGAGGCGGGACGGTTATTAGCAATCGGCACGATGCCGGCCGGACTAGACATCCGGGTGCGGAACGCGGGTGAGCTGCCGGTTGCGGTATCGAAGGTATTGGTCACAGACGAATCACAGGGTGGTAGTATCGCGAACTCAATAGAGGAGTAGAGACGTATGGCACTGGTCAAAGAAGTGAAAACGGAGTTGATGAAGAGTTTCCAGCAGCATGAGAAGGACACCGGTTCTCCGGAAGTGCAAATCGCCATTCTCACGAATCGGATTACGTATTTGACGGAACATTTTAAGTTGCACAAGAAGGACCACCATTCCCGGCGTGGACTGTTGACGCTGGTGGGCCGCCGCCGCCGGTTGCTGGATTATCTCCGGCACGTTGAAGAGGCCCGGTATCGCGCCGTGATCGAACGGTTGGGCATTCGAAAGTAGTCGGGTGATCGAATCGACCGCCACCATTCCGTGTGGCGGTCGACCTATTGTCCCCGCAGGTGAACACTGAAACACGTTCAAGCGATGGGCCTGTACCTGGCCAATGCAGAGACCTTCCAGGCTTTGTATGAGAATTGAGCGTATCTCTGTGGGCATCTGTGGGATTTAACCGGAGGAGACCATAGATGAAGCATGTTGTAGACATCGAGCTGGCGGGTCGCCGCTTGACGCTGGAGACCGGCCGTATTGCCAAACAGGCAGACGGCGCCATTTGGGCCACGTATGGCGATACCGTAATCCTGGCGACGGCCGTCGCGTCACAAACCGCCAAACCCGGCGTGGATTTTCTGCCGCTGACCGTCGATTACCAGGAGAAAACTTACGCGGCGGGCAAGATCCCCGGCGGGTATTTCAAGCGTGAAGGGCGTCCCTCGGAGCGCGAAGTGCTCACCAGCCGTTTGATCGATCGCCCGCTTCGTCCGCTGTTCCCCGAAGGCTATTACTTCGAAACCCAAGTCATCACGTCCGTGTTGTCGGCAGACAAGACCGGCGTCTCTGATGTGATAGCCATCACCGCGGCATCCGCCGCATTGGCGATCTCATCCATCCCGTTCAATGGTCCGATTGCAGGGGTCAAGATTGGCCGTGTCAACGGACAGTTTGTCGTCAATCCGGATCTGGAAACGCTGGAAACCAGTGAGCTGCATCTTGTGGTTGCCGGAACCGCCGACGCCGTCATGATGGTTGAAGCGGGGGCCAACGAATTGCCGGAAGCCACCATGCTGGAAGCGATCGAGCTGGCGCACAACGAGATTAAGAAAATCGTGGCGAAGATCGAAGAGCTGCGCACCCTGGTCGGCAAGCCGAAGCGGGTGGTGAAGCAAGAGTCGATCGATGCTGCGTTGACCGAACAGGTACGCAAGCTGGTGGCCGGTCCGATCCGCGAGGCAATCCTGATTCCCAATAAGAGCGCACGGCAGGAGCGGTTGGATCAGGTCTTGGCGGAGACGCTTGCCGCGCTCAAATCGGATGAGCCGAATCGGGATCGGCATGTGAAGATCATTTTCCACGGGTTGGAGTACACCGAAGTTCGCAACATGATTCTCGAAAAGCGGGTGCGCGCCGATGGGCGCGGTCCGGCGGACATCCGTCCGATCACCTGCGAAGTGAGTGTGTTGCCGCGGGCGCACGGATCCGCAGTGTTTACCCGGGGAGAAACGCAGAGTTTAGCGGTGGTGACGTTGGGAACGACCGACGACGAGCAGCGTATCGACGCCCTGGAAGGCGAGTACATGCGCACCTTTATGCTGCACTACAATTTTCCGCCCTTCAGCGTCGGCGAGGCGCGGCCGCTGCGGTCTCCGGGTCGCCGTGAAGTCGGGCACGGGGCTCTTGCAGAGCGCGCGCTAAAATCGGTCATTCCCGGAAAAGACAAATTCCCTTACACGGTTCGAATTGTGTCGGAAATTCTTGAATCGAACGGATCGTCCTCTATGGCCACGGTGTGCGGCGGGACGCTGGCGTTGTTGGACGCGGGTGTGCCGATCAAGGAACCGGTGGCTGGTATTGCCATGGGACTGATCAAGGAAGGCGACCAGGTATTGGTCCTGTCCGACATCCTGGGTCTGGAAGATCATCTGGGTGATATGGACTTCAAGGTGACCGGCACGAAGAACGGCGTCACCGCGCTTCAAATGGACATCAAGATTGGAGGCATCACCTCCGCACTGATGCGTGAAGCGTTAGCACAGGCTAAGGCAGGTCGATTGCACATTCTCGGGTGCATGGCCCAGGCCTTGACCGAACCGCGCACCAAGCTGTCAGCCTTTGCTCCGCGCATATTCCCGATGAAGATCAAGCAAGACAAGATCCGCGACGTCATCGGCCCGGGTGGCAAGATGATCCGCAGCATCATCGCGGAGACCGGTGTGAAGATCAATGTCGAGGATACGGGCGACGTGACGATTGCTTCCTCGGACGAAGCCTCGGCACAAAAGGCTATCGACATGATCAAGCGCCTGACCGAAGAAGTCGAAGTCGGCAAGATTTATCTTGGGACGGTTCGGAAGATCATGGATTTCGGCGCGTTCGTCGAGGTTCTGCCAGGAACGGACGGATTGGTGCACATCTCTCAGTTGGCTCACCATCGCGTGAAGGCGGTGACTGATGAGGTGTCTGAGGGTGACCAGATCCAGGTCAAGGTGCTAGAAATCGATAAGCAGGGCAAGATTCGTCTGAGCCGGAAAGAGGCCATGCCGGCGCCGGCTGGTGCTCCTGCTACCGAACCAACGCCTGCAGGATAATCGATCGTGTATCGCAAGATCGTTCTCGACAACCGGTTGCGCATCGTGGCCGAATTACTCCCGACGTTGAAGTCCGTCACGATCGGGATTTGGGTGAATGTCGGGTCCCGCGATGAGCAGCCGGGGGAAGAGGGGCTGTCTCACTTCCTCGAGCACATGTTTTTCAAAGGAACGCGAAGCCGGTCGGCGACGCAGATTTCCCGCGAGATTGATGCGCTGGGTGGTGAGATGAATGCGTTCACGACCCGCGAAACGACGACTTTTTATGTGAAAGTGCTGGATCAGCAGTTGGAAGCCGCATTGGAGCTGCTGTCCGATCTATTTTACCGTTCCCGGTTCGAGTCGAAGGAAGTCGAAAAAGAAAAGCAGGTGGTGCTGGAAGAAATCCGGATGGTTCAGGATGACCCGGAGGATCTCGTCCAGGAGCTTCACATGAAGCACACCCTTGGCAGCCATCCGCTGGGCCGCCCCATCCTTGGGCAGGCTCCGAGAATCCAGGCGCTGGGGCGTCATGATCTGATTTCGTACGTCGGGTCTCACTACGACCCGGAACGCACTGTCGTCGCGGTTGCCGGAAATTTTACCTGGAAACGCCTTGAGCAACTCATGGCCCGTTATTTCTCCGCTCCACATAAGGGAGTGGCTGTACAACAGAGTCGGCGCCCGCCCGAGGTTCGTGGCGGTGTTCTGGTCAGGCGCAAAGCGCTTGAACAGGTCCATCTCTGCTTGGGACTGCAAGGATTGAGTGCCGGGCACAAGGATCGGTATGCAGCGCATGCTCTTAACGGTGTGCTCGGCGGAAGCGTGAGTTCACGACTGTTTCAAGAGGTACGGGAAAAACGCGGTCTCGTGTATTCGATCTATTCGTTCCTGTCCACCTACTCCGACGGCGGGATGACGACTGTCTATGCAGGTACGCGTCCCAAAGAAGTCGAGCGAGTGGTGGAGGTTGTGTGCCGTGAGTTGAAGAAGCTCCGTAGCAAGGGGATTGACGCGAAAGATCTGGCCCGTGTCAAAAATCAAATGAAGGGCAGCCTGATGCTCAGCCTGGAAAGCTCGCATAGCCGCATGAGTAAGCTGGCGAAAGATGAGTTGACGCAAGGCAGCCATGTGTCCCTTGAACAGATGATTGGGGAGATTGATCGAGTTACGACGGATCAGGTCTATCGCGTGGCGCAAACCTTGTTGGATCAACGTTGTCTTGCGATCACGGCGCTTGGACCGATTCCAACCAAGAGTCTTCAGTCGTTTGCGTCATAATCGACCATGCGCCCAGCTCTCTGTAGCCGGCGCGGTGATGGAGTGGGAGAAAGAAGTGCCTATCGAGGCGGTTTCGTATGGCTAACTGTTTGATCAGATAGAGCTTTGCTACCGGCAATCGTTGTGCAATTTTCGAAAAACATTTTCTTGACACGTTTGGTGGATTTAAGTACCATGGCCGCGTTTTCATCCTATAAGTTCGAATTTATTTCGACTGCATTACAGGGGAAGGTAAGCAGAGAGAAAGGGGGTGTGGTTCGCACTTCCTCCTGCTAGCGCGTTCTCTCATTTTTTGTTTTTTTGAACTCTTTTTTTGGATACTGT
>WBZQ01000085.1_pt1 | contig 96270 bp, 99 predicted proteins | sample 5204251 | NCBI WGS metagenome assembly WBZQ01 (sample SAMN12412402, study PRJNA552823) | activated sludge metagenome | isolation source: activated sludge from nitrification reactor of wastewater treatment plant... | place: USA: Virginia | collected 2017-09
CGTCAAGGTCAAGGTCAGCACGAGGGACCCGACGAGCGCAAAGATGACGGTCACGGCCATCGGACGAAACATCTTTCCTTCAATCCCCTGCAGGGTCAGGATCGGCAAGTAGACGATGATAATGATGCCAACCGCAAACACGATCGGGCGGAGCACTTCCCGGCCAGCTTCGAGGATCACCAGCCGCGTGTTGACCTCCGACAGGCGCGGGGTACTGTCGGTGGCTCGTCGTCGTTCGACAAGATGCCGGAGGGTGTTCTCAATCATGACGACGGATGCATCCACAATCAGGCCGAAGTCGATCGCGCCGAGACTCATCAGGTTGCCGGAGATGCCGGCGGTCAGCATCCCGGTGAATGCCACCAGCATGGAGAGCGGGATGGCAGCGGCGACAATAAGGCCGGCCCGGAGATTTCCCAGAATGAGAAACAGCACGGCGATCACCAGCAGCGCGCCCTCGGTCAAATTGGTACTGACGGTCTTGATGGTTTTTCTGACCAAGTCGGTCCGATCGTAATAGGGCTCGATGGTCACACCGGGGGGCAAGGTCTTCTCAATCTGCTGCAGCTTGGTTTTCACCCGATCCACGACGACGCGTCCATTCTCGCCGATGAGCATCATGACAATGCCCGTGACTGCCTCGCCGCGACCGTCGCGTGTGACCGCGCCTTGCCGGACCATCGGAGCGAACCGCGCCTTGCCCAAATTGTGGATATAAATAGGCGTCCCGTCGTGCCCTGTCGCCACGATGATGTTGTCCATGTCCTCGAGTGTCTGCACAAGGCCTTCACCCCTGATCAAATACTGCTCCTGCGCATGTTCGATGTAGCCTCCGCCGGAATTGGCGTTGTTCTGTTCGAGCGCCCGGAAGACTCGCTCGAGTGGAATTTTGTAGGAGACCAGTTTGGCGGCATCCAGTTGCACTTCATAGGTCTGCAACTCTCCGCCGTAGGTGTTGACTTCCACCACCCCCGAAACGGAGCGGAGCTTGAACGCAATGTCCCAATCCAGAATCGTCCGCAGCTCCATGAGTGAGTAGCCGTTCCCCTTGACCTCAAACTGGTAAATCTCCCCCAATCCCGTGGAAATCGGTCCTAACTCGGGGTTACCGAAACGCTCCCCGATCGCCTCACGAGCCCGGGGCAATCGTTCCATCACGAGGCGCCGGCAGAAGTAGATGTCCATGCCCTCGTCAAAATAGATCGTCACCGCCGAGAGCCCGAACCGGGAGACCGATCGGATCAGGGTGATGCCCGGCAGGCCGGACAATGCGGTCTCGACTGGGAACGTGATGAATTGCTCAACCTCGACCGGGGAGAGGCCCCGCCCATTCGTGAGGATCTGGACCTGGTTCGGCGTCACGTCCGGGACGGCATCGATCGGCAGCTGGCGCATGGCATAGACGCCACTGACGACGATGAGCAGGGCAAACACCAGAATCAGAAATCGGTTTGCGAGCGAAAATTCGAGGACTCGATTCAGCATAACAGGTGGCCTCCGAGGGGCATCAGTCGCTAACCTCCACCTATCTGTTCTTTCAGTAACATCGACTTGAGATAGAAAGCCCCGATCGTCACGACCCTCTCACCCTCACGCAAGCCCGAGCGAATCTCGCCGTACGGCGGTGAGCGCCGTCCCACGGTTACCTGCCTCACCTCATACGTGCCTGGATTCTTTTCCACAAACGCCATGGTCTTGTCGTTCACCTGTTGAAGAGCGTCCAGCGGCGCGACGAGCGCATCATTGCCGCGCCCCGACAAGATAACTGCGGCTCTGGCAAACATGCCAGGCCGGAGACGACGCTGGGGATTGGGTATTTCGATGCGCGCATCGATCGTGCGGGTCGCGGGATTCAGGACATCGCTGAGGTAGACGATGGTTCCCTTGAAGGTTTCGCCGGGAAGGGCGTCCACCATAATTTCCACATCGGCTCCTACTCGAACAGCCGCGAGATTCTGCTCATAAACGTCCAGGATGATCCACACCGTAGACAAGTCGACGATCGTAAAGGCCGTATCCTTCGGACTGATTAATTCTCCCAACGTGATCGTCCGTTCGATGACGGTTCCGTTCAAGGAAGAGACCAAGGGGAAATAGGAGAGGGGTTGTTCCTTGGTACTCCAATCGATGTGCTTGATGTCTGCCTCGGACAGGCCGATGAGTCGTAACGCCTCATGCGCGGCGCGATAGGCGGCAAAGCTCTTCTCATGGCGCCCTTTGGCGTCCAGGAATTCCTTTTCCGAGGTAATCTGCTCTTTGTACAGCCCCTCTTCCCGAACATAGTTCCGCGTATCGACATCGTGGTTCGTCTTCGCCTGAAGAAAGTCGGATTTCTTTTGGCCCAGTTCGATGCTGTCCAGGAGGGCCAAGACTTGTCCTGACTTGACCTGTTGACCCAGCACCGCTTTGACCTTGATGACCCGGCCTTCGATGCGAGGGCTCAGATGCACCAGGCGGTATTCGTTGGGCTTGATCGTAGCTGTGGCGGCGATTTCATCACGAAAGGGGCGGCGTTCGATGACGGTTGTCTGAAACGCTTGTCCTGCGAGTGCCTCAGGTGGAACTGTCAGTTGATGCGGCTCACCGCCCTCATGACCAGCCTGTCCTTTCTCTTGCTCGGCCGTTGCCTTTGCCTCCGGCTGCTCCACGCGCGCCTCATTACAGCCCACGGCAAGAAATACGAGTAGGCTTCCAAGAAGAATATGAGTATCCCCCCTCGTACGAGACTTCTTGAAATTCCCCGAGGCGCATGGCTGGTCGCCTCGCGCGCAGATCGCTTCAATGCGCGTTCGTGATAGGAAGGTACGCCAGCTCATCGAAGTTCCCCCGTCCAACGTTCCAACCGCGCCAACTCGATGGAGAGATTCGCCCGCGCTTGTGCATACTCTAGCAACATCTGTCTATGCACTCGTTGGGCATCAATGAACTCAAGAAGGCTCGCCGCGCCTTGCTGAAAACTAATCTTTGCGATCCGTAACGTCTCTTCCGCCTGTTTCAGTAATCCTTTCTCAAACACCTCGATCTGGTCCTGTGCGGCGTGGGCTTCCTCCACAGATTCGGTAATCGCGGCCACTAGTTCATTTTGTGTCCTCACTTGTTCTGCTTCAGCACGTTCCTTCGCCGATAAGGCCACCGTGATTTCTCCCTGCCGTCGATACCACAGCGGTATAGGCACACTGAATCGAGCCAAGTAGGCCGTCTCGGCCGCTTCCTGGTGAAAGAGGCCGGAGACCGTGACAAAAGGAATCAGGGATTGGCGTTCCTGTACAATGCTGTGCCCTGCCCGTTCGATTTCTTTTCGGACGCGATGAACCGTCGGGTGCTGTTCCATGGCGCTCGCAATTAAGTCTTCGAGGTTCAGGTCTCGTCGAGATGATACGAAGTCACCTTGGACCCCGAAGCTTTTGCCGAGCATCCCACCGGTTAGCGCATTCAGTCGAGACCGCGCGACAACCAAGGTATGTTGAGCGTGATTCAGATCATTGCCGACCTTTTGAACTTCCACATTTGCTTTCAGGGTTTCAAAAGGTCTCGCCTGACCGGCATCCCCGCGCGCTTTGACGCCGCGGTGGAAGTCCTGCACGATAGCAAGAGCTTCCGTGATCAATTGCGCATTGCGCTGGGCGAGAAGTAGCTGGTAAAAGGCGATTTTGACATCAGCAAGGACATTCAACCGAGTCGCATCGACAGCCGCCTGAGATCCGGCCAACCCGGCCTCCGCCGCCCGCTGACGGGCTTGGCGCATACCGGGCCACTCCAGCGGTTGGCTCACCGTTACGCCACGCTCGAAGAACTGGGTATTCCCGAGAGACTCGCGGGTTCTGCCCGGTCCAAACGTTCCGTCAATGGATGGATTTGGATAGGCCGACGCGGTTGCTTGAAGCCCTCGACCTCGCGTGACTAGGCTGGCCGCTTCCTGTAAACCCGGGTTGGACTGGAGGGCCACGCCGAGCATTTCCTCTAATCGATAGGAACGACTCTCCTGAACTTGCGCCAGGACCACGGTGCCGGTGAGGAGGACCGGCAAGAGGGCTCCGGCCAAAAGCAGAGTTCGCAGCAGCCGATGTACCATGACAACTCCTCCTTTCGTATAAGGTACTGTGATTTGCGATCAACAAGCCGACAGAGGTCTTGCATCATCAAAATCAATCAAAGTTCGTCGCGATTGGGACCTCCTCGTATTAACAGTAACGCTGCAACAATGACGTAGACTACAACCCACTTGATGTTCTCGATGTCCGACGACACGAACACCGATATCGGCCCATAACTAAAGAGGAGGATCACCAACATCGCAACCCCCACCCAATTCCACCAGTGCATCCCCGTCATGAGATTCCTCCCTTCATCCTCACGCCCTTAGAGTGTCTATTCGCCTCATCGCACAACCAGGAATCAGGATAGGTCGCGGTCCGGACCTCCTCGTATTAACAATACGATCGCAACAATGGCGTAGGCTGCAACCGGAATAGTCCACAGGATCTTCGTGCTATCAAATTCCGGGGTGTCGAGCCCCAGGAACAACCATATCGGCTCAGCAGCGAAGATTAAGATCACCAACATCACAAATCCCACCCAATTCGACCCTCGCATCCCCATCATGAGATTGCTCCTTTCGTTCACCTCTAGACCTTGTATTGAGCCATAGTTTCTGCGCACTCAATACGGATAGAGAGACGCCAAAAACCACATGACCGTATAGTGCATGAAGCTTCCGCATTGCCCGCATGGCGGACAATGCTTGCCTCTTACGTTGTGCAAACAGCTGGCGTGTTAGACGCTGAGGGGAGGATGGAAGAGGAACACGACGAAGGTCTGGACGAAGGGCGTGGGACTTGAGCTTGCCTTATCTGTGCGAGGAGACAGGATCTCAGGAAGGGGAAGAAACACCGACTGGAATACAAAATGACAAGGACACCCATGATCCAACACGTTCCCCTCAGGAGACGGAGAATCGCTCACCATTTCAGCTTGTGCTGAGTAGTTTATAACTTGCCACTCACCCAGACATGTGAGACCGGTGAGTTGGACTCCAAGGAGGAGAACCAGCCCGATGAGCAAAGTTGAGCGCCTCAGTGTTAACATAGGTTTCGCTAATATACCATAGCCGCTAACTCGAAGCCGCCTATTCTTCATAAACTTTGCGCCCGTACAACCGGTATTTCTTTTGCTTCAGTTTTTCAATTACATCCATAACATAAAGAGCTCTCACCACGTTCAGCGACGTAAGGAGTTTATTACCGTTCCTCTATTCTGCGGAAGAGCAATTTCCGCCTCTATGAACCGAAGTCCCAGTAATTAGGTCTTTTTCTTTCTATTTTCTGTCGTTTCAGGTTTGCCTTTAGGAGCACATCAAAAGTTAAACAGAAGGACTAGTGCGACCGGGCTGACGATGACACTCTCCTCTACGAGTTTCTCGCGGATGAGGGCGGTCGCGCGATGAATGAGGTCGGACCGATCGTAGGTAGGAACAATGCGCACGCCTCTGGGCAAGGTCGGAGCGATTTACTCCAGACTGGCTTTGATCTGCTCGATCACAGCAAGCGCGGAAGCGGTTCTCAAGCGCTACAACTCGTGTACCCGTACACACCCAACCTACAAAGCGTTGACCGAACTGGGCAAGGCCGCGAAGACCATGTTTCTGTGCCAGTACCGGTCATCTCGCGAGATCCAGCGCGAAGTGCACAAGGGGCTGAACGTGGTCGAGAACTGAAATGCCCAGAAGACTTCATCTGTTACGGTCAACAGGGCGATTTAGCGCCCAACAGCAGTGAATAACAAGAAGTGGTGACGCTCTCGTTACAGCCACTGCAGAACTGCCTGATGCTGATCAACACGATTCTGGTCGAACCCACGATTGAACAGGAAGGCTTCTGGGGACATCTCAGGACCGATGATCACCGGGCACTGCCACGCTCTTCCATGGGCACATCAATCCGTACGGCCAGTTCGCCCTCGATCTGGCGCGACCGTCATTTTTGAAAGCTGTCCGATGAATCCCGTCACCACCCTCTTCAGAAAGTTCTCCGGCAGATGCGGGGCTGCAGCTGGTGAAGTCCGTCAGCGTACCGTTGCGTCTTCCAATGGGAGAAATATCAAGAAGCCATGCAGTTCGCTGAGGCTGAGATCTATTGCGCGCTATCGCAGCTTCCCTCCCGCGACCCCTTTAAGGGATGCGGATGCCGCGGCCGACCATGGAGCCGCATGACGCCATAATGCCAACAGACTTGCCGAAACCGGAGACTTTGAAAAATCACCCTATTGTCGCTCCCCAGGACCGATGCGCCTACTGAGCGAGAGGCCCAAACCGTGTAAGATAGATTGCTGCATCGTTCTCTGTTCGTTGCTATTACACCTCTCCCTTATGCACTACATCTCTGGTCAAGAGGTTGTCAATAAGTCCGTTGAAATTTCCTGAGCGGCTTCATGGTTGTCTCACGCGGCCTTCTTCGTCTGAACCAGTGGCGGCTCCGCGTGTATCGCCTCCATAGTCGCCATGACCTCCGCAATCTCAGCATAACCCTTCACCCGCTTGAACCGGCCCTCGCAGTACAGCAACGTCGTCCCCAGCCAGCGCTGGAGCATCGCGCTCCCTCGGGTGCGTTTGAGGTTGCGCTCACTGTGCCGAACCAGCGAGAACATGCTCTCGATCGGATTGGTGGACAGCAGGGTCTTGCGCAGCAGTGGCGGCACCTTCAGTCGATGGAGCGTCAATAATTCTTCGAAGGCTTCCCGGAGCGAATCCGCCGCGGACTCGTTCTTGGCCCGCAACCAGGCCTCCAGCTCCAACAGCATCCGGTTGGCGTCGGCATAGCTGGTCTGCTCCAAGGCCATCAGGAGTCGCCGATGCGCTTCTTTGCGCGAGGGCTTGGCCAGGTGCCGCTGCAGGTTCCGGCTCTTATGAATCGCGCAGCGTTGATGCACCACTTTCTTGCCGAACCGGGCCTGGAGGGCTTTGATCAGTCCACTGCCCCCATCGGTGACGAAGAGAATTCGCGTGGAGAGCGCCAGGCCGCGATGCTCCAGGTCCCGGAACAGCGCCTCACAGATCTCGTGATTCTCCGAGGAGCCTTGCCAAAACCCCAAAGCCCTCTTCTCCCCACTCTGGTCCACCCCCAACGCCACGAGAAATGCCTCGCCGCCTCGGTGGATCGTGTCCAGAAACACCGCGAACGGCGTGAAGTTGTCCAGCGACCGCTCTTGGAACTCCTTCAACTTCTGAGCCGTCAGCTCCACGAGCTTGCGTGAGACTGTGGAGGAAGATACCCCGAAGGCCCCCGCAGTATGGAGCACGGTATCCGCGTACCTCTGGGCGGACACGCCACGGAGGATCTTCTCCAGCAGTTCCTCGGGGAACGCCCCCGGCGCGCGCATCTGGGCATAGGAGTGGAGGGTCACCTCCCCCTGCGTCACGTGCCGCAACCGGGGGCGCGTGACGGGGACCTTCTGATCACCGAGATAGATCGAGCCCGGCTCATGCGCCCACTTCTTGAGCGCGGCGTCCGTCGGATAGTAGTCCGGTCCTGCGGTCTCCTCACGCTCCATCAGCATGATACTCTCGGCTACCACACGCCCCATCTCCAACATCACGGCATCCAGTGCCTGCTTTCCCGAGCTGATCACGCGAACCAGGGTCCCCAGCATCCGGTCCGCGCCCGCCATCGCCCGCAAGCCTGCGAGGATCTGCTTCCGTTGCCCCGTCTCTCGTCTCATCGGTGGCTCCTTCCTCAAGGTTTCCGTGGAGTATTCCACGGCAGGAGCCCCTCATTCAAAATTCAAAGGACTTCAATATAACTCCGCCGGTCAAACATAGAGTCGACTGTCAATCTCATGACGGTGTAATTCCCGTTATAGCGGGACGGCTGATGACGGGGGATACATTGGACTAACGATTTCTCTAAGGAAGCCCATGTTTCACGCAGCTAATATGGGGCATAAGTATTGCTTATGCATACTCTGTATAGCTGGAGCCTATGCACAAATCACATCCATACAGAGGTGAGGAATGAAAATTTTTGACCGACGAGTTGAACTAATGAAGCAGGTGCTTGATTTACGGGCTGCAGAGCATCGGGTGATCCAGGCCAATATCGCCAATGAAGAAACGCCCGGTTTCCGAGCCCATGAGTTGCGGTTTACAGATGCATTGACAGCGGCACACCGCTCGCCGACCGTCACCGTGCAGGTCACCAATGCCCACCACATTCCCGTACCCGGCACTGCCGTGCAAAGCTTCATTCGGCCAGTTGCTGCAGACGATCTGCCCTTAGACGAGAATTCCGTCAACATCGAGCTTGAAATGGCCAAGCTCTCAAACAACACCATGCGCTACAACATGACGGCAGAATTACTCGCGCGAAAATTTCGAGGGTTACTCAATGTGATTCGCGGAGGACAGTGATCACTGCAGTTTGACAGAGTCCATGCCTGCCACCTACAATCTCGCCCATGCAGCGTAATAGCGTTATCTATCTTCATCGGTGGATCGTCGGAAGCCTGATGGTGGTCTGGCTCGTGTTGGGCGGCATAGCACTTGTCGAACAGTTGAACATCGCGACGGAAACTAATTCTTCCGACGAACAGGCACTCGCGCAATTGCAGCTTGCCATGAAATCCGACACACTGAACGCGTCGATTGGTGCTCCCTTCCTCAATCTACTCGCCTTCTTGATTATCGCCTATCTCAATATAGCGGTCGCTTCGGTTCCCTCGAATCTGATTGATTCCTTTCCCATTTCAATGCACACGCGAAGTTTCCCTCGCTTCACCTGCTGTTACCGTATCTGATCTCGTCTCCTCATCGTCGTGGCGTGAGTAGTCACCCAGTGTTCACCGGGTGATCTAAATACCCATAACAGTGGAGTACGAGCATGAATTGGATTCTTGCATCTCTGTACCTGTTTATCATCTCAGGCTGCGCGTGGCTTCCGGGACGCTCCTTACCGCCCGCCGACCCACCCATCACAGTCTTGGTGGGACCGGTGACCATGGAAGCTCCTGTGACCTCACCATCGGACTTGGCCACCTTCGAGGAAAGTCCGTCTTCTGATGTGGCTCCTCAGCTTTTAAAACAGCTCATTGAAGAAGTCGAAGTGACAGCCCAACGACTGTTGACCGAAGAACTAGCTCGGCAACCGGGATTTCGCGTCATTCCCTTTCAGGATACGCGTCGACTGCAGACCAACTGGTCCGCCGAGGGAATGCCACTTGATGACGAGGGCTTGCGGGCGCTCGGCCAGGAGGCCCACGCCGATCTGGTGGTCACTGGATGGCTCGTCGATTATGGCGTTGTCCGCTGGCAATACTGGGTTTCAGGATTACTGGTTTCCATGCTCACGGAAACGTTGATTGTGGGCGCAGCGACGGGATTTAATCCGGCGGCCATGGCGGCCACCGCCGCCAGTGAACTCTTGACTGATCTTCCGATGTGGTGGGGTGGTGCGTATATTGCGGGGTGGGCACTGCGTCCCGTCCGCCTCAAAGTGGAGGCGCGGGAAGTTCGAGGGTGTACCGAAAAACCATGGGAGGAAGAAGCGGTTGTGGTGTTGATTCCTGGGTGGACGCTGAAGAAAGTCGAGTCTGACGAACGTCGCCGCAAAGAGGTCCAACTGACCGTGAACCTGACTCGTGCTGTGACAGAGATTGCGGACCAGGCGGGACAGAAGCTGCGCCTTGCGTCCTGTGCGAGGCGTGAGTCGGACAGACGAGGGGGCACATAATGACGCCTCCATCCAGCTCCTGGGCTTCCGTCATCATCCCCATCAAGGACGAACGGGACAATTTGGTCCCTCTGGTGGCCAGTCTTGTTAAGGTTATGGACTCGCACGAGTCCTCCCAGGTACGTCCCTATGAGATTCTCTTAGTGGACGATGGCAGCAAAGACGGCAGCAGCGAGGAGCTGGATCGCCTGGCGGTACGGTACCCACAAGTCACCGTGTTTCACCTCGACCGAAATTACGGCCAAACCTGTGCCCTGCACGCAGGATTCCGCCAGTCGTCCGGCGACATCATCATCATCCAGATCGACGGTGATCTTCAGCAGGACAGCGAAGATATTCTGAAACTCCTCCCCCTCACGTCTACCTACGACCTCGTGTGCGGATGGAGGCAGCAGCGTCAGGACGGACTGGTCAAGAAACTATCATCCTGGATTGCCAACTACGTGCGGAACATCTTTCTACACGACGACATGCATGATACGGGGTGCCCGCTCAAAGTGTTTCGGCGGCTTGTCCTGGAGCACATCTATCTCTACGGCCTCTACGACGGGATGCACCGGTTCTTCCCTGCACTCGCGGTGATGCACGGGTTCACGGTCACGGAAGTCCCGGTCCGGCATTACCCGCGCATTCACGGCCACTCGAAATACGACGTGGGCAATCGGCTGTTCAAGTCGCTTTACGATCTAATTGCGATACGGTGGATGAAAAGCCGAATGTTGCAGTACAAATTCAAAGGAATGTAGTGGGGATTCCCCTACTAGCGCAGGACGCACATTCCGATCTTGCGATCACTGGTTAGATTATCGATTACAGCGCGTTGATTCCGGAATGGACGCCAGGGAAATCAATCCCAATCAACGGTGCCGTGAAGAAGTCCGGTTGACCATGAACCTGACTCGTACTCAACGGAGCGTGCCGACCATGCGAAGCAGGAACTTCGCCCCGCCGCCGGGGGTGATGCTGGAGCGGAGCAGACGAGAGGATGCATCATCATGACCACGGGGTTGCTCCTTTCGTTTCGGCAGATGCCCGCCGGCGTTTGGGTGCTCGGGCTGGTAAGCCTCTTCATGGATCTGTCGTCCGAAATGATCCATAGCTTGCTACCCGTCTTCATGGTGACCACCCTTGGGGCAAGTGCCACTCTAGTCGGTTTAGTGGAAGGTCTTGCCGAATCGCTGGCCTTGATCATCAAAGTCTTTTCGGGCGTCGTGAGTGATTATTTTAGAAATCGGAAGTGGTTGGCGGTTGGCGGCTATGGGTTAGGCGCGCTCAGCAAACCGCTGTTCGCAGTTGCTTCGGGGATCGGCCTCGTGTTAACCGCTCGCCTTCTCGATCGTGTCGGGAAAGGGATCCGCGGTGCCCCGCGCGATGCGCTCGTCGCCGATATTACTCCCGCAGAGATACGGGGAGCGGCCTTCGGTTTACGGCAGAGCCTCGATACCATAGGGGCTTTCCTGGGACCGATCCTTGCCGTCGGATTCATGCTGCTCTGGGCCGACGATTTTCGAGCGATCTTCTGGCTGGCGGTCATTCCCGCTGTGGTCTCCGTCGCGCTTCTGGTACTCGGCATCCAAGAACCGGCGCCACCGCAATTCCAGGCGCGAACAAACCCGGTTCGCTATGAGGTGCTGGTACAACTCCCACGATCCTATTGGTACATCGTGGGAATTGGAGTTCTCTTCACGCTGGCCCGGTTCAGCGAAGCATTTCTGGTCCTGCGTGGTCAGGAGATGGGCATTCCGATAGCCCTGGTGCCGCTTGTGATGGTGGCAATGAATATTGTGTACGCGTGTTCAGCCTATCCGTTTGGACATTTAGCAGATCGTATGAGCCAGACTATGCTGCTCAGATGGGGGCTCCTGCTCCTCATTGCTGCCGATCTGGTGCTGGGCTTCTCTGTTCATTGGAGTCTGGTGGGAATCGGTGCCATGTTATGGGGTTTGCACATGGGAATGACGCAAGGCCTACTCGCGACGATGGTAGCCCAGACTGCGCCGGCAGATCTTCGCGGGACCGCCTTTGGCCTCTTCAACCTCGCGAGCGGCGTAGCAATGTTGATCGCGAGTCTCGTTGCTGGCCTGGTGTGGGATGTGCTCGGCCCATCATGGACATTTTATACGGGCGCGGCATTTTCCACCGTGGCCTTGTTGGTGCTAGGGGATCGGCCTAGCTTGAGGGCCCAACGCGAGACAAGTGATGCGTCGTAGCTTGCCTGAAGACGCATCTCCACCTGTGAGCCGCATTCGTTGTGACACAAGCGGCTGAAGTACCAATATTCAGCTGCCGGATGGGGGGACACCTTGGCGCCCACCGAGGTCGTGCGTCTCTTATCCTCCCGGGAGAGACGCCCCTCCATCTTTTTTCCATTTTCCGCTGGAGGGTGAGCCGCTCATCGAAAACTTGGCCCAGTTAGAATGTTAGACTACACCGCGAGCCAGATAGTCAGCAAACAGCGTTCCTTCCATGAATTGCGGAACGTCCATGATCCGGTGATTGCAAGAGCGATATGGCCCCGTACGAGACAAGCAGCTCCGTTTTCATTGGGATCAAAGTTGATGTTTGTCCGTCAGACTTCTTGGTAGATTACGGATCGCTCGCGCTAGATCTGCGTCACCGCCTCCTCCGCCCCCTCCAGCAGCTTCTGCACCTCTTCGACATAGATTTCGGTGGTGGCGTAATGTTTATGCCGCATCATCCTCTGACCCCTGGTCGGATTCGCGTCATTGAGCAACGCATAGGTGGGCATCGAGTGCCGCAAACTATGGACCACGATGCCCGGCTTCTTCACGCCGGCTAAGAGCAGCCCTTCGGTAATGATACGATGAATCGCGCGCGTGGAGAGCGGCTTCCCTGCCTCCGTCACGATATTCCCGCCGCGATCATAACAGGCCGTGCTCGCGAAGAGCGGCGTGCTCCCCTGTAACGGCCCTGGTCGCTGAGCAAGATAGGGGACACCTCAAGAAACGGAATTTTACGTACGCGAAGCACCGGCGTGCCTAGGACCGGGTGTTCGAAGGGGGCGGAAGTGCCCTTTCGAGACTCGCTTGTCGATGCGCCATAGATAATCGCCGGTGAGGCCGATATGCTCCCACCCGAGCGGTGACACGTGCTGAAGCAAGGCCGTCTCCACGGTCTGGGATTTTTGCAGCAGCGTCACGGCGCGTTCCAGATAGACCGTGTTCCACAACGTGATGGCGGCGACCAGGAGATTCAAGCCGCTGGCGCGATGATGCTGGTTCTCGAAGGAACGGTCTCGCACTTCTCGAAGCCGATTGAAAAAGACCGCCCGCGCGAGTGCGTGACGGGCTTCGCCCTTGTTCAGCCCCGCGGTGACGCGCCGGCGAAGCGCCGGATCTTGCAGCCAGGTCAGCATAAACAGCGTTCGCTCGATCCGGCCGATTTCGCGCAGGGCCACCGCCAGGGCATTCTGTCGGGGATAGGCGCCCAGTTTCCGCAGAATCAGCGAGGCGGTCACCGTGCCCTGCCGAATCGACGCCGTCAGACGTAACACCTCGGTGAACTGCTGCTCGATGAGTGTATTCCGGATCGAGGCACCGATGAGCGAGCTCAGGGCTGGCCATTGCGAGGCCTTGCCGGGCACATAGAGACGCTTGTCGGCGAGATCACGGATGCGCGGCGCGAAACTGAACCCGAGTAAGTGGCACAGGGCGAAGACGTGATCGGTGAACCCCGCCATGTCGGTGTAGTGCTCCGCGATCCTCAGATCCGACTCATGATACAGCAACCCATCCAGCACATGCGTCGCATCACGAACCGTGGCCGCGATGACCTTCGTATGATACGGCGCGTACCGATCGGACACGTGCGTATAAAAGGTCACGCCGGGATCGTAACCGTATTTTGCGTTGACGCGCCCTGCCGCTTCGCCGCGCCCTCCCACTCGGTAACGCTGTCCGTCGGAAGACGAGGTGGTTCCTTCACCCCAATGGGCCGCAAACAGTAACCGGTGATGATAGTTGACGAGACAGGCTAATGCCTTGGTGTACGTGTCGTCACGAATGTGCCACGCCACCATCCACGACAATTGGGAGGGACTCGTGCCTGGATACGAGGCGGCCATTTTGTCCAAGCCCACATTGGTGCCATCAGCCAGAATGGCGGTGAGCAAGAGGATGGGGTCTTTGACCGGCTCGCCCGTTTTCAAATGGGTGAAGCGGCGACTGAAACCCGTCCAGCGATCAACTTCCAGCAACAAGTCCGTGATCTTCACAGGCGGGAGCATGCGGTACAGCCGATTTCGTAGCTCATCCGCCTCCTTCGGTATCGTGCTTTCCAAGGGACTGATCTTGAGTCCGGCGCTCAATTCCACATCCGGCAAAAGGCCGTTGCGGGCCAGGGTGTCGGTTTGATCCAGCATCGCCCGTAACACGGACAGGCGCTCCTTCAGATACGCGGTGGCCGTCGTCGGGATGGCAGCGGGTAGCGTCCGCTCCTTCAGACTATGCTGAAACTCGGGACGCGGAATCAGGTAGTCGTCGAACGCGCGGAATTGACGCGAGCCTGCCACCGAGACATCGCCTGAGCGCAGCGCATGCTTCAGTTCCACCATGACACAGAATTCGTAGAACCGACGGTCAAGACCCTCTGGGCCTATGACATACCGTGACCACCGGGGTCGGATGAATCCGGTTGGCGCGTCAGTGGGTAGTTTACGGACCCCATCTCGATTGAGGTGCCGCAGCGGCTGCAGGAGCCGCTTTGAATTCAAACGTCTCTAAGAGCACCGGACTGTAGCGTCGCAGCGTGGCATAGTGAGCGGTCAGCATTTCCAGTGGATCGAAGTGTTCGGCACGCGCGAGCCGTTCGGCGTCCTTGACACTTTGAGAGAACAGGTCCCAGGACAGCACCGTCTCAATCGCCTGAAAGGCGTCTTGGCCTTGGTCTCTGGCCGCCACGAGCGCCGCACCAACTTTGGCATACAGCCGGACCTTGTCGTTGATCGCCCGGCCTTGCTCCGCAAAGAGATATTCGTATTTGTGCTTCGCTTTGGTGAAGAACCTCCCGATGAGTCGGTCGTGTAAGTCGAAAATCTCGTCGGTCAGCATGGCTGAGGTTTCGAGCAGCAAGGCGACCAGCGTCCCATGACGGCGGGCCGGTTCGTATTCCTTGAGTTGGTAGACTGCGGTCTGACTTGCTTCGCGCGCGATCTGACGCAATCGGCTCTGGTGTATACGGAACCCCGCCTCGGGTGCGAGCCCGATCGCTCGGATGGCGTGCAGGCGTTTGATGTGCATCACAATGGCACGAGCGGTTGGTGGCCCGGGGGGAGTGCGCAGCCAGGCGAGGATGCTGTAGGGACTGCCGTCACGAAGTTCTAGCAGCTCGTCGAGCTGCTGTCATCGCTCGGTGTCCAGTCCGTCCGTCAACCGAGCGAACACGGTTCGTTGGGCTCGTGTGGCGGCTTCGGCGCAGAGGCGCTCCATGACCGCCACGGGAGGCAGGACAATCCGCCGTTTGCGCAATTCTGCGACGACGGCCTGAGCGAGCACCAGGCCTCTGGTGGTCTGCGCGGCTGCCGGTTCTAACCACGAGACCAAGGCGCGAGAGTGCTCCGCCGTGAATGGCTCCAAGCCCAGGCGCAAAAGGAGTTCAGCGACATGCTCACGCCGCGTTTCGTCTCGCGACGCATAGAGCATCCACACATCGGGACCCACGCCCAGTTGTGTGGCGACGAAGTGAAGCAGTCGTGGGTTGGGTTTCTCCTTTTCTCCCAAGACCCGGCCTGGATGTTGGAGGTAGCTCATCTGAATGGCAATGCCCAAGCGGTTGGGATCCCCTCGGTGTTGCTGCACAAAGGCGAGATCAGATTTGGACAACGTGTACACACGAATCAGTTCAACTTCGTCCTCGGGAATGGCAAGAAACGCCAAACGTTCTGCGGTGGTCAGGATCTCTCGGCGAGGCATGGTGGAGGAGTGTAGCGAAAACGAGGACGGTCAGAATACTGTCTCAGTGTTCACTGGAGTAGGGATTGACACCGGCTCAGCCCTTAGCGTACGTAAAATTCCGTTTCTTGAGGTGTCCCCGAGTCAGTTGATCAGGCGGAGTCAGGTAATAATCGGGGTCGGCACGGAACTTTTCGAGACCCCGAGTGGCACAGAAGTAGTACGTCTTGCCGCCATACTCGTATAAACCGGCCGCTGTAGTAGGCTGTACCGTCATCCCGCAAACAGGGTCAATCTCGTCGATGGCCGGCGCCGGCTGAGCCGACATCATCATCGGCAACGACTTTTTCTTCCCCGGTGCAATGAGACCGACCGGTACCGCTTTCAAGAACTGTTCTGGATCGGCTTTGAATTTTTCGAGACAGGATACCACGCAGAAGTAGTAGGTCTTGTCTTGATAGTCGTGGCGCCCCGCCGCAGTGGTTGGGTCCACCGTCATCCGGCATACCGGGTCGATGGCCAGGTCGGCCGGGGGAGTGGGCTGGACCATTAGAATGGGTTTCATCGCATCCTCCTTCTCCTACTTGCTTGCGTTCACTGCACCGTAGAACTATCACTGCAAACTTCCATCTTGTCTGCCTTGAACTGGGATCGTAGTCTGCTCTCCCCCGGCGTAGTGTCCCGTCTCTCGCTCCATTACTTTCTTTGATCACCAACCGGTTTATCGGCCGTTGTTCCGGTCATGGGTATGCCACTACCTCGCTCGTCCACCTTCGTCATGCCCATATCCTCCTTCCCTTCATGCTTCATGTCGCTCAGCAGGCCACGCCAGATCGTATACAGCACCGGAATTACCAACAATGTCAGCACCGTGGAGGACACCATCCCGCCAATCATCGGCGCGGCAATCCGTTTCATGACATCGGCACCTGTACCGGTGGTCCACATGATAGGGAGCAACCCGCCCATGATCGCTGCCACTGTCATCATCTTCGGTCGCACTCGTTGAACCGCGCCTTCCATGATGGCTTCGCGTAGGTCTTGCGCCGTTGTCATTTGACCTTCGCGCACGCGCCGCTCATACACTTCATCAAGATAGACGAGCATGACCACGCCCGTCTCCGCAGCCACTCCTGCCAAGGCAATGACCCCCACCCAGACCGCCACGCTGAGGTTGTAGTCCAGGTAATGGAGATACCAGATGGCTCCGATCGCGGCGAAAGGGACGGACATGAGGACGATCAGTGACTTCGCCAGCGATCGGAAATTGAGGTACAGGAGCAACAGAATCACAGCTAGGGTCACCGGGACCACCAGCTTCAGCCGCTCTTCCGCCCGCACCAGATGTTCGTATTGACCGGTCCAAACCAGCCGGTAGCCGGAAGGTAATGTCACTCGATCTCGCACCGCGCGTTGCGCGTCTAGGACATAGCCGCGCAAGTCTCGTCCGCTGACCGACACCGAGACCAGACCGGCCAGCGCTCCCGCCTCATCCGCGATGGACGGCGGCCCTTGCGTGACTACCATCTCCGCGATTTGGCCGAGGGGAATTTGTGCGCCGGTCGGTGTGGGAATCAGCACCCGTTTGAGCCGGTCCGGATCGTCGCGCAACTCACGTTTGTAGCGAACATTGACTGGATACCGTTCCCGTCCCTCAACCGTGGTGGTCACGGTTTCTCCTCCGATGGCCGAGGTGATTACCGCTTGCACATCGCCCACCGTCAGGCCATAGCGGGCCGCTTCACGTCGGTTCACGATCACATCCAAGTAATAGCCCTCATTCAGCCGTTCGGCGAAGGCGCTTTTGGTGCCGGGAACGGTCGCCAAGACCTGTTCGATCTCGACGCCGATTCGCTCGATTGTCTTCAAATCCGGCCCCAGCACCTTGATCCCGACCGGGCTCCGGACGCCGGTGGTGATCATTTCAGTCCGGGTCTGGATCGGCATCCACCAGATATTTGGGAAACCCGGGATGCGCAGCTTTGCATCCATTTCATCCAGCAGCCGGTCCCAGGTCATGCCTGGCCGCCACTGCGATTCCGGCTTGAGAGTGACCGTAATCTCGGCCATTCCCACAAAGGCCGGATCCGTCGCAGTCGGCGCCTTCCCCATCTTGCCGAATACCCGTTCCACTTCCGGGAAGGTGGTGAGTAACTGATCCTGAACCTGCAAGACCTTCGTCGCTTCTGGGATCGACAGTCCTGGGACGGTGGTCGGCATGTAGAGGATGGTGCCTTCATTCAGCGGCGGCATAAATTCCGCGCCGAGTCGAGAGAATACCGGCACTGTGATGGCTACGGCTGCAATCGCTAGCCCCAGCGTCACCCACCGCACTCGCAATGCGCCTGAAAGGATGGGCCGATACAGGGCAATGAGCCACCGGTTCAGCGGATTCTTGGCTTCAGGACGAACCTTCCCACGAATCAACAACACCATCAGCACAGGTGCCAAGGTCACCGAGAGCGCGGTGGCAAAGAGCATCGAAAAAGTTTTGGTATAGGCCAGGGGCGTGAACAGTCGCCCTTCCTGCGCTTCCAGGGCAAAGATCGGCAGGAATGACACGGCGATGACAAGAAGTGAAAAGAACAGGGGCCGCCCAACTTCTTTCGCAGCAGCGATGATGATGTCCGTTCGGTCGCCTGATGGAGATTGCTCCAACCGTTTATGGGCATTCTCCACCATCACAATTGCGGCATCGACCATGGCTCCGATGGCGATGGCGATCCCGCCCAGTGACATGATGTTGGACGTAATCTTCAAGTAGGCCATCGGGATAAAGGCCAGCAATACCGCAACCGGTAGGATCAGGATGGCGACCAGAGCGCTTCGGACATGAAACAGAAAGACCAGTGCGATCAGGCTCACGATCACACTTTCTTCAAGCAGTTTCTCACGGAGCACAGCAATCGCGCGATGAATGAGATCGGACCGATCGTAGGTAGGAACCATGCGCACGCCTCCAGGCAAGGCCGGAGCGATTTCTTCCAGTCTGGCTTTGATCCGCTCAATCACGGCGAGCGCGTTCTCTCCGACTCGTATAATCACAATGCCGCCGACGGTCTGGCCCTTACCGTCCAATTCGGCAATGCCTCGCCGCTGATCCGGCCCAAGTTGGACATGCCCGATATCTCGCACCAGAATCGGCGTGCCCCGTCCATCCGTGCCGACGGGAATCAGCTCAATTTCATCAACCGACCGCAGATAGCCTCGCCCTCGAATCACGTATTCAGTGCCGGCCATCTCCAACACCCGACCACTGACCTCCGCATTGCTGTTGCGGACGGCTTCAATGACCCTTTGAATCGGCAGCCGATAAGCCGCTAATACGTTGGGGTCCACTTCGATTTGGTATTGTTTGACGAATCCACCGATCGCCGACACTTCTGCTACGCCAGGCACGCTCTCAAGTTGGTAACGCAGGTACCAGTCCTGAAGGCTGCGGAGCTGCGCCAGATCATGTGTCCCCGACTCGTCCACCAATGCGTATTGATAGACCCACCCGACACCGGTCGCATCCGGTCCGAGAGTCGGCGTGACACCCATCGGCAACTTACCGGTGAGCTTCTGGAGATATTCGAGGACACGACTTCGTGCCCAGTAGAGATCGGTTCGGTCTTCGAAGATCACATAGACGTAGGAGACGCCGTATTCCGAGACACCTCGAACTCGTTTGACCCTGGGTCCCGCAAGCAGAGAGGTCACGACCGGGTAGGTGATCTGATCTTCAATGAGGGTCGGGCTCCGCCCCTGCCACTCGGTGTAGACGATCACCTGAACGTCCGAAAGGTCCGGAATGGCATCCAGCGGAACTTGAAACAAGGCCCACAGGCCCCAGCCGGTCAGCAGTAACATACAGAGGATGACGAGGACCGGATTCCGTGCACTCCCTTCAATGAGTCGCGCGATCATTCTTTCTCACCCTCCCAACCCGCAGGCGCCGAAACGCCTGCTTTCCCCAACTACATGCCTCCCCCTGCAACCAGGAATTGAAACTTTTCAATAACCGGTGGTTGGCCTGGGATGGTCACGTTAACGGTCACGATCCAAGTACCGCCCATGCCGAACATCACCTTGCCTTCATAGAGCCCATCCTCGGTATGGCGTGCCGTTACCTTGGAATCGGTCATGCCTGGCATCGGCATGGTATAGACGAACAGGACTTGTGCATTGGTGACTGGTTTGCCAGTCTGATCCGTCAGCTTGAGTCTGAGGAGCACCTCACCGGCCTTGGGCGTTTCAGGCAGAGTCGTGAAGGTCAGGGTGTATCCAGCTACCTTGCGAGTTTCAGAGATGGCTTTAGCTGAACCCGAATCCATACCCGGCATGCCGCTCATGCCCTTCATGCCTGGCATGTCTTCAATCCCTTTCATCCCCTCCATGCCCTTCATCCCTTGCATGCCCTCCATTTCCCTGCCGGACATTCCTCCCATGCTCTTCATGCCTGACATTCCTTGCATTCCAGACATCTCTTCCATCTTGGCTTCATAGGCGCCACGCATCTGCCAGTCGCCCATACCGATCCTTCCCATCATGCTCTGCATGCTCGAAGCCGATGCCAATTTACTTTCCGCATCCAATAAGAAAGTTCCCGAGGTGACAATCCGATCCCCTTCCTTGAGTCCTTCCATCACTTCCACTGCATCCTGACTCCGACGCCCCAGTTTGACCAAAGTAGGCTCATACCGGCCTTGCCCGCGATCCATGAATACGAGTTGACGAAGCCCAGTGTTCAGTACGGCTTCCTTTGGTACCACCAAGGTTCTGACCACATTCGTCTGCAAGATTACGTTCCCGTACATCCCCGGCTTCAGCTTCAGTTCAGGATTCGGCAATTCGAGACGTACCCTTACAGTGCGGGCTTCGGTGTTCAATGTTGGGTACACATAGGCTATCGTGCCTCGAAACGTTTCTTCTGGATAGGTCGCAAACGTGATCGAGGCCGGTTGACCGACTTTCGTGACCGCCATTTCTGATTCGTAAATATCGGCAGAGATCCAGACCATGGAGAGATCCGCGATCTCGTACAATGTCGTCCCCGGCTCGACATACTTCCCCGGCAAAGCCTCACGTTTCATCACGATCCCGGAGGAAGGGGCATAGATCGTAAGCACCGGCTCGGCTTTTCCGCGACGCTCAAGCGCCGCGATTTGTGCATCGGTCACATCCCAGAGTCGCAAGCGCTCCCGCGCACTCGCCACGAGCGCATCGGCGTTGGCTTTCGCGTCGTCGAGTGGGCTCTCGGCCAGTTGCGCCTGTGTTTTTATGGCGAGGAGATACTCGTCTTGCGTGGCCATGAGATCCGGCGAATAGACCGTGAAGAGCGGTTCACCTTTTCGTACCGGTCGACCGATGGAATCCACAAAGACCTTGCGGACCCACCCTGAAATTTTGAGAGTGACTTGGGCAAACCCTCGTTCATCGTAGCCGACCGTACCAACCGTACGGATCTCTTCCTCCAGCGTTGCGTGAGCTGCCGAAGCACTGCGGACACCGATCAACTGTCTTGCCACAGCCGGAACAGCCACAGCGCCGGTTGGAGCACCGGACATGCCTGACATAGTTTCCATGCCTTTCATAGGCTTCGCGCCTTCCATCGGCATTTCTTTCATGTCTCCCATGCCCGCCATGCTTTTCATATCTTCCATTCCATGAGCTTTCATTTCTCCACTGCTCTTCATCCCCGACACATCGCTCATCATCCGATGCGCGGCGAAGAACCCGGCGATGGCTCCGACGAACAGGCCAGCTACTGCGACACCAACAATAAGACTTTTTCTACGCATGTCCTGATTCATGGCCATTCCTCCGTTCTTAGCTGTTTCCATTCAGATCGGTTCCGATCACCTGTTCGAGTTCCGCGAGACGCTGCTCCCGCTCGACCAGCGCTCGGTAGTACTCATGCTGAAATCCTCGCCAGGCCCGCTGCGTATCAATAAGATCCAGAAACCCTCCCTTTCCCACACGATATCCTGCCCGCGCTGCTTCAAGGTTCTGTACGGCCTGTGGCAGGATCGTGGTGTGATACAACCTGGCCACTTGTTCGCTCGCCCGGACCTTAGCCAAGAGATCGTTGACTTGAAAACGAGTCAGGTTTTCTAGCGTGTGCCATTGTGCGTGCGCAGCTGCAACGGACGCCGTGGCTTCTTGTACGCCTGCGTCATACTTTGGTTTGGTCCAGAACGCGAAGGGGATGGTCATCGCCACATAGGCACCGAATCCATCGTTGGCCTGAAAGTTCTGGAAGCGCTGAAACGCCACGTTGAAGTCCGGGTAGTACTGACGCTGGGCGAGCGCGCGAGTCTGTTCACTGTGTAGGACCGCCAGTTCGGCGGCTTTCAACTCTGGTCTGGCATTCAGTGCAAGACGGTGCAGGTCGTCGATGGTGGTGTCGATCGGCGTTAGAGACGGTTCCTGGGGAGTGCCCAAGGGTGATAGGGGGTCTCGGTCCAGAAGCGTATTCAGCAGCGCTGCAGCCGTCTCGCGACGCTGTTCCAGAACAGGCAGTTGCTGGTGCAATACAGACAGCTCGACCTGGGCCTTGAGTACATCAGCCTGCGATCCTTTTCCAATCCGGAACTTCGCGTTCGTAATCTCGACGAACTGCCTGAGCAATTCGACCTGTTCATGATGAATCTGGATCGTCTTGTGCGCGAGAAACAGATCGTAGTAGGCCTGTTTGAGACGGGCCACCAGTTCCCGCTCCTTGGCGCGCAGCGCCTGTTCGGTCATCTCGGCCGACCGACTCGCTATTTCGCCCTTCAGAGCCAGTTTGCCGGGGAACGGGAGATTCTGCGAAAGACCGAAGATGCTGTTGTCCGCCCTCGTGACATTGAAGGTCTGAGGGAAATTCCACAAGTGGACTGACAAGGTGGGATCGTCGAGCGATCGAACCTGGGCAATCCGATTCGTGGCTGCCTCCCATTGCTTACGTGCCGCCACAAGTTCCGGATTTCTGGCCAAGGCTTCCGGGATCAAATCTGGTAATGCCAAGGACAGTTGTGCGGTCTGATCAGCGGCATGGACGCCATGGCGTCCATATATCGCGAAGGTCATGCTCAGGATTGTTATGGCCAGCAGCAAAAATCGAAATGAACAAGTCATGGGATGATCCTCCCCCAAGAGCTTTCCTGCCCACGACTGTTGCTGGCCTCGTCCTGCTACAGCAGAAGCGATTGCATGAGCCGGGACAGAGCGCCGGGCAGATTACGCAATGATGAAACGGTAGAAGGAAGAACCGGGGAGATCAGATACGAAGCACTGTGCTTGCGAGAGACTGATGCGGAGGAGAACTCGATTCGAAAGAGTGATATGAGTTGGAAATTCGTGCGAGCCGGCAACTCACAGCTGGAAGCGCAGCCGGTGCCTGGTCTGCCGCCGACCAATGATGGTCCATGTGGAACGAAGTCGACTGTGGGGAGGACTCAATGCCAAGTGTTTTGAAGGCATCACATAACTGCCGAACCGGCTGCTCCTCGGGAGTTGAACAGCCGTTTGCCATTGACGCATCGGTGGTCTCCGCCAGCGGTAGGAGACAGGCGTAGGCATTGAAACTGAATGCCAGTAGGAACACCACAATGGTTACGGCGAGAAAGGATCGGGAGTGATGGGAACCTAATCGCATAGCGTCAGTCTATCCCTCATCCATGTTACCCGTCAACGGTATTTCTCATACATAAGCCCTTGATCGGCGAACGTAAACAAATCCACCATCCTTCTGGGTGGACGGGGAGAAATCTACTCCAGCGGCATGCCGACTCATGAGGCTTCTTCCTCATCAGTCTGGCTCCTATCGTCATTCTTACAGCAAGGGGACGTCTCTGAGCCTGTCTGACCATCTACAGAGTCTTTATACGCCTATAAAGCACATCCAACCGAAATACCACATTAGGAGTCGTTAGGAGTCCTTGCTCACTCGGTCGTGGGTTCGGCGCATCCGTTCCACATCGAAATGAAACCGTCCGAACAGACCAAGTGTGTTTTTCGAGCAGCGTGGTCGTCAGAGTGTGAGTATCACCGGAGGTACAATCGTCTAGATCTGCGTCACCGCATCCTCTGCCCCGTCGAGTAGCCGCTGCACTTCCTCCACATAGATTTCGGTGGTGGCATAGTGCTGATGCCGCATCATCTTCTGCACCCGCGTCGGATTCGCATCATTGAGCAAGGCAAAGGTCGGCGTCGAGTGACGCAGACTATGCACCACGATGCCCGGCTTCTTCACCCCGGCGAGCAACAGACCTTCCGTGATGATCCGGTGGATCGCCCGCGTGGACAGCCGCTTCCCGGCTGCCGTGACCACATTCCCCCCGCGATCATAACAGGCGGTCGTGGCAAACAACGGATCACGCCCCTGTAACGGTCCCGGCCGCAGCGCGAGGTACGTCTGGATCCGCTCATGGACTTCCTTCAGCACCTGCACCGACTCATCCGCCGCCCCCCGCCCCTTGCCATGCACCCACAGTTTCCACTTCTCCCCCGGCACATGTTCTTGTAGATGCTCGATCCGCGCGCGACTCACTTCGATCGTGCGCAGCCCGGTCTTGAGCATCAGATACGCCATCGCGACGTTGCGGGCGCGTTGCTCCTCCGTCTTTCGAGGATCAGTCTCCAATGCCGCCAGCAACGCCTTGGCATCTTCCACCGGCAGGTGCCGGCGGGTGTGCTGCCGACTGCAACTCCACCCTTGCACAAAGTCAGAAGGGTTCACTAATCCTGGATGAAGCGGCACGAGCCAATTGAGAAACTGTCGGACCGCCGTGAGATATCCGTTCTTCGTGCGAAGGTTCGAAAAGCGTTGATCGAGGAACGCCCGATAGGCCTCAAGGCAGCTGCGATCGAGACGACGCAGCTGTGGATCCCTCCCCTGTTCCAACCAGCTGATGAAAAAGCGGCCTCGCTTGAAATACGTCCGGGCCGTGGTGGAGGTCGGTTTCCGTTGCGCGAGCTGCCGGGCGAATTCATCAAGATAGACGCGGAGCCCGATGAGCGTGGAGGACGAGAGCATCAAACAGACCGGCGGTAACTCTCCCCCTACCCGTCTGAGCCCCGTGGTGGCCAACGGCACCAAGGCCGTGGACGTGTCGTGATCTGGCTGTTCTCGCTCAGGGGTCAGCAGCACCAGCTCCATGGTCAGGTTGGTCCTTATCTTTGTCCTCTTTAGACAAGGGAGAGATTTCTGGAGCAGGTTGGCCGTTGATCCCGCGTCAGACAGTCTTCCCCATAACATATGGTGAGCGTTCCCACCCCTCGCATCTCTCCTCACCCGACCACCCCCAACACCATGAGATGCTTTCGTTCTGACCCGATTTCCGGGTGTCCCACCCCGTCCCCCAGCACCCTACGCTTTCTTGGGGTAACGCAAGGCTAGCTGCGGCCTGACCCAACCGCGTCGCATGCGATCGGGTTCCGCCAGACGCTTGTACGGTTCACCTGCCACAGGTTTCTGATCCAAGCCTCTTTATCGAGGCTCCCCACATTCAGGTATGGCTGAACACGCCGAAGGCCTGCTACCATGGCGGACATTCGTACGTCAGTAGAACCGCTGTGGGCAACACCTATCCCCAATTTCGGTCGTTCTATGCTCATGAGGAGCTCGTCGAGCATTTTCTGCTGACGCCGGCCGAGGTGCAACTGGTTCTCACCTGTCGTGGGGAGACCAATCGGTGCGGGATGGCGTTGCTGCTGAAAACGTTGTCGCACCTGGGATATGTCCCCCATCCCATGCCACCCATCCCGAGTGAAGTCCGCGCATTTGTTGCGAATCAGATCGGGTTGCTGTGGGATTGCTCGGATGGCTACGCGTGGAATGGCAGCACCCGAGATTACCATCTCATGCAGATTCGTCAGCACACTGGCTGGCGGTTCTCCACGACACGAGACAAGGAGGAGTTGGAAACGTGGCTCCGCACGCGCGGGGCGATCGAGGCCCACACCACTGACGCCTTATTTGCTGTCGCCTGCGACCGGTTGCGACAGGCGCGGGTGGAACTTTTAACCGAAGGGGAATTGCAGCGGGTGGTGCAGGCCGCGTTGAGCGGATTCTTTCAGGATCTCCACCACCGTCTTGCGGAGGCCTTGACGGCGGAGACCCGGACGACCATTGAGAGGTTACTGGTTGTGCCTGAGATGGCCACGGTGTCTGGCTTCGAGGCCTTAAAAGCCGCACCTGGTAAGCCGGGCGTGGACAATTTTCACAAGGAACTCCAGAAGCTCGCAACCCTTCGTGCCGCAGGTGTGACGGAGGCACTGTTCAATGGCCTGCCGTGGTCCTTGCTCCAATTGCTGAAGCGGCGAGCCGCCAACGAGACGGCCAGCGAGATGCGAGACCACCCGGCTCCCATTCGCGCCGCGCTCATGGCGTGCTATCTCTTTGTTCGCTCCACGGAGGTCACGGATGATGTCACCCGTATGGCGTTGGCGTTGATTCACCGACTCGATACCCGTTCGGAGAAGCAGATTCATCGAGAACTCCTGGCCGATCTAAAGCGCGTGGATGGAAAGATGCAGATCCTCTCCCGGGTCGCGGAGGCCGTCGTGGAACAGCCCGACGGGATCGTCCGCGAGGTCATCTTTCCCAAGGTGACGCACGACACCTTCCTCAATCTCATCCTCGAATTCCGCACGAGTGGACCAGAACTTCGCTTGCTGCGTCAGACGGTGATGGCGCGCAAGTTTGCGCGGCACTATCGGCGGATGCTCCCCGCATTACTTACCGGCCTCCGCTTCCGGAGCGACAATCGCTTTCAGCCCGTGATCGAGGCACTGGAGGTCATGCAACGCACGGTGGCGACCCCACGCAAGTATTTCGTTGACCCCGTCCCGCTTGACGGCGTCGTGCCGCCGCGATGGACAGAGAAGGTGCTGGAACAGGTCAACGGGGAGACCAAGGTCAACCGCCACTACTATGAGTTATGCGTGCTCGAACAACTCGAACGGGCGCTGAAATGCAAAGAAGTGTGGGTGGAAGGCTCCTACGCCTTTCGCAACCCGAGCGACGACCTGCCCCATGACTGGAGCGATGAGCACCAACGAACGCTCCACTATCGCGACTTAGGGGCGCCGCTGGACACTCACACCTTCGTGAGCCAGCTGCGCACACGACTGAGTGAGGCACTCACGGAATTCAATCGAGTCCTCCCACACCTGGACCACGTCCGTGTCTTCCGTCCCAATCAGAAGGACGAGCGCGGCCTTTGGGCCTTGGCGAAGCTGGAGGCCCAACCTGAGCCACAACGCCTTGGTCTGATCAAAGAGAAGATTGGCACCCGGTATGGGATGCTCGATCTGCTAGATGTGTTCGTGGAAGCCGATCGTCTGGTCGATTTTACGCGCTTCTTCACCCATTCCGGGACCAAGGAGATGCGCTCCCGCGACGCCTTACGGCCGCTGTTGCTGCTCGATCTGTTCGGAGAGGCCACGAACATGGGCATCAAGCGCGTGGCCAATGCCAACGGCCATTACCGCTATGAGGAGCTCCTCTACGTCCGCAAGACCTATTTTTCACCGGAAGCGCTGCGCAATGCGAATGGCGCCGTGGTGAACAAATTACTCGCGTTACGGAATCCCCGCTTGTGGGGGGACGGGGCCAGTAGTTGTGCCTCCGATGGATCGCGATTTGAGAGCTGGACCCAGAATCTGATGACCGAATGGCGCTCCCGCTATAAAGGATACGGGGTCATGGTCTATTGGCACGTGGAGACCAACGCGGTGTCGATCTACACCCAAACGAAAAGTTTCTCCACGTCAGAAGTCGCGGCCATGATCGAGGGCCTCGTCCGTCATGACACGGACATGCGGGTGGAGAAAAACTTTGTCGACTCCCACGGCCAGTCTGAGGTCGCCTTCGCCTTTTGCCACCTGCTCGGCAGCGTGCGGTTGATGCCTCGCCTGAAGCGTATCAAGTACGAACGGTTGTACGTCGCGGACAAAGGTAGCCTTGGAGCCTTTCCGCATCTGGCGGGCACCTTGGCCCGTCCGATTCGATGGGAGGTGATCGAGCAGCAATACGATGAGATGGTCAAAGCGGCGGTCGCCTTGAAACGCGGCACCGCCACGTCGGAAGCGATCCTCAAACGGTACAACTCATACAATGTCACGCATCCCACCTATAAAGCCTTGGCCGAACTAGGCAAGGCGGAAAAGACGATTTACCTGTGTGAGTATCTCATGTCCTGCGACGTGCAGCGAGAAGTGCAGGAAGGGCTCAATGTCGTGGAAAACTGGAACGCGACCAATGACTTTATCTGTTATGGTCGGCAAGGCGAACTGGCCACGAACCATCGGGAACAGCAGGAGGTCGTCACCCTGTCGCTCCAGCTGCTTCAGAACTGCCTGATGCTGATCAACACGCTGTTAGTGGAACGGACTATCGAGCGTGAAGACCTATGGGCGCAGTTGACGGCGGAGGATCTGCGCGGGCTGACGCCCTTGTTCCATGGGCACATCAATCCGTATGGACAATTTGCCCTCGATCTCTCACGGCCTTCGTTTCTGGAGGCCGCCTGAGCACGAGGGTGGTTACCCACTCACGCCTACGGCCCTGTTGGGTCAGGCCGCAGCTAGCCTTGTGTTACCCCAGATATGCTATGGGTGCGCGGCGGTTTCCCCTCAAGTCTCCTGGCTACCTCGGACGCTGAAAGTTTTGAGTGGCGCAAAACTTTTATTCGCACCTATCTTGAACGAGATATTCCACAAATCGGCCCGCGTATTCCTGCATCGACCTTGCGCCGCCTCTGGACGATGCTGGCGCATCATCAGCGCGGACAAGTCAATATTGCCCAGCTTGCCGGCAGCCTTGACCTGTCGTCACGTACAACGAAACGCTATGTAGAGCTTCTGGAGGATTTGCTGCTCGTTCGCACGCTCCGGCCCTGGTACGGCAATATCGGTAAACGGCTCGTCAAAGCGCCAAAGATTTATATTCGTGACAGTGGCCTGTTGCATACGTTGCTGGGACTTTCAACGCTAGAAGATATCCTCGGTCATTCCATCGCGGGAGCAAGCTGGGAAGGCTTTGCGCTTGAGAATCTTCTGAGCGTTCTGCCTGATGATGCGCTTCCGTGGTTTTACCGCACAGCGGCGGGCGCTGAAATTGATCTGGTTATTGAGCAAGGCACACGCCGCCGTATCGCCATCGAAATCAAACGCTCTCTTGTGCCCAAACCCGCTAAGGGATTTTATATGGGATGTGAGGATATAAAAGCTACGCACCGATTTGTCGTTTATCCCGGCAAGGAAAAGTTTTTTCTTTCTGAAAATCTGACTGTTGCTCCGTTGGTCGATATGATGGAAACATTGCAAGAACTTACGAATACCTAATAGGGCAGGGGAGCAGGAGACCGATCGCCCGCGACGGCCGATCCGTCCATAGGTCACTTCGACGTTCCACTGACCGAACAAATCCTGTCCGGCTCAATCCCGTAAACCCGCAAATGGCCCTTCTCAGGGTGCTTCGCTTCAAGCCTGAACCGAAATGCCTGGTTCACCACGGTGAGCTCCTTTCAGATTTTAATCCTCTTCGCCAGATCGAGCGCCTTGCGCTGATCAACTCCCAGGTAGTGCGCCGTGCTGCCGATGCTCTTGTGCCCCAGCAGGTGTTGGCAGGCAGCAAGGTTTTGCGTCTTGTCATAGATTGCCGCCGATTTCGTCCGGCGCATCGAGTGTGTGCTGTGGCGCCGGGGATCCACGCGGGCCAGCGATGACCAAGTCTTCACCAGGTTGGCATATTGTTCGCGCGTCAGATGACGGCCCGTTTTTCTGTTGCCGATGCTGGTCCACAGGAAAGCTTCCGGGTCTTTGTTTTTCTCGGAGATCAGCAACCAGTCGGCAATTGAATTCCGGGTCTCCGGCGAGAGTGCGACGACATGGCCGGCGCCGGTCTTTTTCTGGCGGATTGTGAATTCATGGACGACATCGCCGTTGTGATCCGTGACATCGATGACCCGTAAGGGAAGCAGGTCGGAGGCGCGGAGCATGGTGTCGATCGCCGTGTTGAACAGGGCGAGATCCCGGATTTTCTTTTCTGCGGCGAGCAGGGTACGGATCAGGGCACATTGCTCGGGCGCGAACGGCGCCATCTGACCGACAGCTTTGTCCTTGTTCCAGGGGCCGTCCTCTATTTTGGCTTTCTTCTTCAAACTCATAAAAGCAATAATAGCATAGGCTTAAAAGAATGTAAAGCATTGTTTTATAATGTTATCTTATTTTGGCTTTTATCTAAAGCAAAAATAGAAGATTGATAACATCATTTACTATTGGGCGGACTTTCATTTGGGATGGATATACTACTTTGCTCTGCTAGCACATATAAGCTATTGATGGTTCGAGAATATTGATTTATAGGTTACTGGTCTCTTCTCATCAAGATACTTGGAGTGCGACACACATTCGGCGGCTTGCTTGCCGAAGACAGTATGAGCAGGAATCGCTGATGAAAGCCTTTGATTTTGACCATCACTTAATCGATTCCTATGCCCGCTTTTCGCGATCATTTACCACCATCCGCGCAGATGATCTCAGGCTCGAGGTTGACCGCCAGTATTATGCTGGTCGCTTTTGGCCTGACGCTCTCTTGTCACTAAACCCACGCTTTCTCTCCGGGCCTACAGTCGTCGACTTAGTCGATTCTGGTGATCTCGACGATGCCACGGGCAAGATCTTTCGGTTGGGTTCTAAACCACTCCGATTGTACCGACACCAAGCGCAAGCTATTGCCAAAGCTCGCGCGAGGATGAGTTATGTGGTGACGACCGGAACGGGATCGGGAAAGTCGCTTTGTTTCTTTGTGCCAATCGTTGACGCCATCGTCAGAGCACGAAAGAGTGGCCGCCCACGCAAGACAACGGCGATCATTGTGTATCCGATGAATGCGCTTGCCAACAGCCAGATTAAGGAAATCGAGAAGTTTATCTCCCAATCGGGTTTACCGGAAGATCTAAAACCCGTTGTGCGGCGTTACACTGGACAGGAAAGCCAAGAAGAACGCCAGCGGATTGCCGAAAATCCACCGGATATCCTGCTCACCAACTTCATGATGGCCGAGCTTCTGCTCACACGCCAGGACGATCTTGATACGAAGGTCATCGACAATGCCGATGGGCTCGCATTCATCGTCCTCGATGAACTGCACACATACCGTGGCCGCCAAGGTGCAGACGTAGCGATCCTTGTCCGGCGCCTTCGAAACCGTTGTAATCCGGAAGGTACCCCGATCTGCATCGGGACATCCGCGACAATGGCCAGCGAAGAATCAGGAGGTGGGCGAGCCGAAGCTGTCGCCAATGTCGCGTCACGATTATTCGGCACTCCGATCGGTCCCGAAGCTGTCATAGATGAATCGCTACAGCGTGCTACCGACGACCGCCTCAAGCTTGATGATGTGCGACCAAAGCTCGCGCAAGTTCTGACCACCGACCTTCCGAACAGTCTTCCAGACGAAGTCTTGTCTCGGCATCCTCTTGCCGTCTGGGTAGAACTCACAATTGGCCTTGAAGATGGCCAGGAACTGAAGCGTAAAAAACCCATTCCCTGCAAGGATGCGGTCGAGTTGCTTTCACACGATAGCGGAGTCGCCCCGGATATTTGCCGCACCACACTTGAAGAATTTCTCAATCGCATGAGTCTGCCTGAAACAGAGCGAGGGGGATCAGGGGTAGCGGCATTTCTTGCCTTCAAATTGCACAGGTTCATTTCTGGGGCGGGCGAGATCTTCACGCCCTTGACCAAAAGCCCCCGGCGGGTCCTCTTCGAGGGTCAACTTGAAGATCCTGATGCACCAGGCACCCGCCTCTATCCGACCCGATTCTGCCGTGAATGCGGTCATGAAGTTCACGTGGTCACCCAAACCGACGACAGCAACGGAACGCTCTTCCTGCCCCGCAACATCGACGATACACCGCTAGAAGATGAGGATGGCGACCTTGCGGGTTACCTGACTCCCACCGGCGACGGTGACCCGGATTATGCCTTCACTGGTCAACTTGAGACATATCCTGAAGATTGGCGAGAGGAACGTAACGGCATCGAGCGCCTTCGTTCCAACCGGAAAGCCCGCGCACCTCAGATGATAACCGTAGCCACAGATGGGCGATATCACGCATCTGGGAAGAGCTTTTGGTTCATTCCAGGGCGTTTCGGCTTTTGCCCATGCTGTCTCGATCAGCCTCATCCCAGTATGCGCGAACGCAGCAAGTTGGCCGGTCTATCCGGAGAGGGCCGAAGCTCCGCAACGACCTTGCTCGTCTCTACCGCGCTCCACTGGATGAACGCAGACAATAGCGGTATTCCGCCGCAGAAGCGCAAGCTCCTCGGTTTCACCGATAACCGACAAGATGCAGCACTACAGGCTGGCCATTTCAATGACTTCCTATTTGTTACCCTCCTTCGCGGTGCCATTCTCCGCGCAGTTCTCGATGCCTCAGATGGCGGCATGACTGAGGACGAATTTGGACTCCGTGTTCTAAAAGCACTCGGCTTCACCGCCTCAAACAAAGATGCTCGGCTCCACTGGATGTTGGACCCTGATGCAGGGGCCGTTGTTCGAGAAGATGCGCAACGCGCTCTGGCTAAGGTTTTGGCTCATCGTGTCTGGATGGATCTACGCCGTGGGTGGCGTTACACCAACCCCGGCTTAGTCATGCTCAAGCTTATCGATGTCGAGTTCATTGGACTCAATGAGATCGCTGAGGACAGTGAGGCATTGGCAGCGATTTTGCCTGAACTTGGAACTCTCGATGTTGTGGCGAGAAAGAAGGCGCTCAGAGAAATCTTGGCCGCCATGCTGGAGGGTCTTGCCGTGGGCACCGAGGCACTCGATCTAACTGTTCTTGATACGGTTGGCCAAAAGTCCAGGAACCTTCTTCGCACGCCATGGGCAATCGATCAGAAAGAAACGCCAAGAAGCCGCACCACACTGTTCTTGCAGGCTCCTGGCAAGGATCAGGTGGGTCTTCGACAAGAGCAGACCATAATCAGAGCGGGCCACAACTCTCGCATCGGTCGACGCATCAACCAGAGGAGTGTTATCGGCACGAAGCTTAACAAAACCGATTACCTTACTGTCATGACCGGTTTAATGGGGCTTCTGGCTCGCGAAGGGTTGGTGTCTCTTGTTGAGATCGAGGCCGATCTTCATGGGTGGCGGCTTTCGCCTTCTGCTGTCCGCCTGATCCCCGGAGAAGCGATCCGTAGTGGCGCGGCTCAAGGCAACCCGTACTTCCATGATCTCTATAGCGCAATTGCAGCCGATCTGAAACGGGGACGAAGCAGCTATTGGGGGCTTGAAGGACGCGAGCACACTGCTCAGGTTGGGCAGAAGCAGAGGGAATGGCGGGAATGGCGCTTCCGGTTTGAAGACGATGACAAAGCCCATCTTAAAGAAAATAGCGTTGAAATTAAGGCGTCCGGAGAATCTGACCAGTTCCTTCCAGCCCTCTTCTGTTCGCCTACCATGGAACTCGGCGTCGATATTTCCGCGCTGAACGCAGTTTATCTGCGGAATGTTCCGCCGACACCCGCGAATTACGCCCAGAGAGCAGGCCGTGCTGGACGGTCTGGCCAAGCTGCGCTCATTGTCACATACTGTGCAGCTCAGTCACCTCATGATCAGTATTTCTTCGAACGACGCAACGAAATGGTGGCAGGGGTCGTCCGGCCACCAGCTCTAGACATAACAAATGAAGAGTTGGTCCGCTCGCACCTACACGCAGTGTGGCTGGCCGAAGCGAGACTTGCTCTCTCCCCGGATATCCCGGAAATTCTTGACCTGAAACAGGCCCAATACCCCCTCAAACAGGACATCCTCAAATTGATCCGCCACCCCGCATTGGTAACGAAGACACAGGCTCCCATGAAGAAGGTATTAGACCAGATTTTGGCTGCCGTCGAAAGCGTCACGCCCATCTGGATGGAGGGACCTGATGAATTTGTGCGGGAAGTTGCAATGAAAGCTCCCGAAGCCTTTGATAGAGCATTCGACCGCTGGCGCGAACTCTATAATTCGGCCCGAACCCAGTTGCTGGAGGCCAATGCCCGTTCTGAAATCACGGGGCTCTCCGGGGCGGATCGGCGCAAGATAAAAGCCGCACAAATGCAGGCAAGCGATCAGATCGCCATTCTTGAACAGGGCAAGGCTTCAAACGGGTCAGACTTTTATTCATACCGCTATCTTGCGACCGAGGGCTTTCTCCCTGGCTATAATTTCCCACGGCTCCCGCTTTACGCATTCATTCCCGGCGAAGGAAAGACTGGCTCATTCCTGCAACGCGCCCGATTCCTCGCCATCTCGGAGTTTGGCCCTCGCAGCCTGATTTATCATGAAGGTCGCGCTTATCGCGTCATGAAGGCGAAGTTGCCGCCGGAAGCCCGCACCAGCGATGGGTCCGAACTGGCGACTAAGGACATTTTCATCTGCTCGAACTGTGGCGCCTGCCATGAAGGCGAAATCGAGCGCTGCCACGCCTGCGGTGCACCGATGGCGGGCGAAATCCCAGTACAGCGGACGCTACGGATTGATAACGTGGAAGCCGCTCCAGCCGATCGCATCACAGCCAATGATGAGGAGCGCGTTCGTCAGGGCTTTGACATCCAGACCATCTTTTCGTGGCCGAAACGGGATGGTCGAATTCAGATTATCGAGGCAGACTTCAGCTGCGGAGAAACCTCGATCTTCTCGCTTCAGTATGCCAATAGTGCCGAGATTAGCCGGCTGAACAAGGGGCTAAAGCGACGGAAAGATCAAACCGTCTTCGGGTTTAACATCGACCCGCGCAGTGGCTATTGGGCTAAAGCCGAAGATGAAGAGCCAGACGTAGATGTGCCGCCTGACGTGGCGAGGCCGGTTCGCATCGTTCCGATTGTCCGTGACCGTAAGAATGCGCTTCTGTTTCGTTTTCGCGATCCTGAAGCCTACGCCACTCAAACTATCGTAACTGTCCATCACGCGCTTCTGCGTGGAATCGAGGTTGTTTTCCAGCTAGAGGAAGGCGAGATCCTTGGAGAGCCGTTACCGGCCCGCGACAATCGCCGAGCGATTTTAGCTTATGAGGCAACAGAGGGAGGCGCAGGCGTTCTGAGCCGATTGGTCGAGGACCCAACCGCTCTCAGCAAGGTGGCACGGGAAGCCTTAACCTTAATGCATTTCAATAAGGTGCACGAGGCGATCGAGTTGGGAGATGCCAAAGTACTTGTAGATCGTGAAGGTGAGTCCTGCGTCCGAGGCTGTTATCGCTGCCTGCTATCCTATTTCAACCAACCCGATCATGAACTGATCGATCGCGCAAGTGAGGAAACCAAGCAGCTCCTGGTCAACCTTGCACGTGGCAAAGTTCTCCCGCCTAAAAAACCGGTGGCTTCTGGCGAGACTGCCCGGTGGAAAAATACCTTCAAGGATGCGGGTATCCCGGAGCCCGATGCAGCAACCGTTACCTTCGCGGACCAGGAAATGCCCTTTGTCTGGCGCAGCCATTTTGTCGCTGCCTCCGTCTCGCCTCTGATCAGCGCAGCCCGCGAAATCGCTGAACCAAAGGGCTGGACGCTGTTCGAATTGCCAGAGAGCCCCGCAGCAGGCGTCCCTGCCTCTTTGGTATCGATGTTCAAGGATTGACCTGATGACCGTGAATTTCGCCCCCGGAGATCTGGTCCGTGCTCGCGGTCGCGAGTGGGTGGCACTCCCATCCTCTCGCGCCGGCATATTGGCTCTACGCCCTCTCTCCGGCAGCGAAAACGACACCGTCATCCTCGATCCCCTTCTTGAAATGCTTCCGGTTGAGCCAGCCCGGTTTGACCTGCCTGAGAACGCCGCAATGACTGTTCAGGCAAAAGCCGCTCTTCTTGCGGATGCGATTCGGCTGACACTGCGCCGGGGAGCTGGCCCGTTTCGCTCGGCGGCCCATCTCGCGTTTGAGCCGCGGATCTACCAGCTCGTGCCTCTCCTGATGGCCCTTCGGTTACAGGTGCCCCGCTTGCTTATCGCCGACGACGTAGGGATCGGGAAAACCATTGAGGCTGGACTCATTTTGCGCGAGTTGCTGGATCGCGGTGAGGTTGAATCTTTCTCGGTGCTGTGCCCCCCACACCTTGTTGAGCAATGGGTTCTGGAACTCAAGTCCCGGTTCGGAATCGATGTCGTCGCTGTCACATCGGGAACCGCCGCGAGATTGGAACGCGGCCTTCCTCTCGCTCAAACATTGTTCGATGCCTATCCCCACACGGTTGTCAGCCTTGACTACATCAAGGCCGAAAGGCGCCGGGATGGATTTTCACGCGCTTGCCCGGACTTCGTGATTGTCGACGAGGCCCATGCTTGTGTGGGTACACACAAGGGTAAGCAGCAGCGATTTGATCTTCTCTCGGAACTCTCGAGAGATCCTGAGCGACGGATCATCATGCTAACCGCCACTCCGCATTCGGGAGACGAAGAAGCTTTTTCGCGGCTGTTGTCCCTAATCGACCCCTCTTTTTCTTCGGTGAATTTTGAAGATATAAAGTATCGGGAACGTCTTGCACGACATTTCGTACAGCGCCGTCGGATCGATCTCATTTCCGGTGAGTGGGATGAGGAGCGCGCCTTTCCAAAACACGAGACGACCGAGTTTCCCTATCGACTCTCGGAAGATCACCTCGATTTCCAGGAAGCGGTTCTCGATTACTGTTTTGACGTGGTCTCCAAAGCCAGTGTCGCTCAACGCGAACGACGGGTTGCTTTTTGGGGCACGTTAGCCCTGATGCGGTGCGTCGGCTCCTCACCTGCAGCAGCGCTGAGCGCTCTTCGAAACCGTGCTTCCAACGAAAGCGATCGGCTCGAACCCCAAATTTACGACGAGGATGGAGAAGATGAAGATGCTGTGGACATTGAGCCCAGCTCGAACTTTGATGCCGACCCGGCTCTTCTGGCTTTGGTTAGACGCGCTGAGGAACTTGTCAGAAAATCCGACCCCAAACTCTCTGCCCTGGTTGATGCCATTACACCACTTATCAAGAAGGGTGCTAATCCAGTCGTCTTTTGTCGCTATCTGGCGACGGCAGGCCATGTCCGCGATGGCCTTCGCAAGGCATTCCCGAAGCTGATAGTCGAAGCGGTAACAGGTGTCCTTACGCCTGATGAGCGTCGCGACCGGGTGGCCAGTATGGCTCCATCTGATGACGAGAAGGAGGTGCAGCGTATTCTGGTCGCGACTGACTGCCTTTCCGAAGGGATCAACCTTCAACAGCTCTTCGACGCGGTGATCCATTACGATCTTTCATGGAATCCGACCCGCCACCAGCAGCGAGAAGGTCGGGTTGACCGGTTTGGACAGCCTGCCGAACTCGTACGTTCCATTATGATGTTCTCACCAGACAGCGCCATCGATGGTGCCGTTCTGGATGTCATTCTTCGTAAAGCTGAAGAGATCAGGAAGGCGACGGGCGTCACCGTTCCGCTTCCAGATGAACGCGGACCGGTCACCGACGCCCTGATGGCTTCGATGATGCTGAGGCGTGGTGGAACGCGTCAGTTGGCCCTTGACCTCGGCCTTGACGACAAAACAAAAGCAATGTCGGCGCGCTGGCGCGACGCTTCTGAACAGGAGAAGAAGTCCCGCGCGCGATTTGCTCAAAATGCGATGAAACCGCAGGAAGTCGCTCCCGAGTGGCACAAAGCGCAATTGCTGTTGGGCTCCCCGAATGACGTGAAGCTATTTATCGAGCGCGCGATGTCGCGCTTTGGCGTCCCGCTCGAACCCAGGAAAACCCTGCTATTGGCCCATGTTCACGCGCTCGACAGCTCCTTGAAGGAGCGCCTGTCCCAGAGCAATATGAACGGTTCTGTCCGCCTCGCAATGGCAGAACCCGCACCCTCGGGCAGCGCACTCTTGACCCGAACGCATCCCCTGGCCGCAACGCTGGCCGAAGCGCTTGTGGAGGCGTCGCTCGACCCCGAGTCTCTCTCGAGCCTCGGCATCGGTCGAGTTGGCGCATGGCCGACGGCGGCGGTGCAGGAGATGACCCGCCTTGTTCTGCTCCGTATTCGATACAAGTTGACCGTCCACGCCCGCAGGGAACGCCTCCTTCTGGCGGAAGAAGCGGCACTCATTGCGATCAAAGGACACACGGTTGTCGCGACGGGCGAGGCAGCGCGGGACCTCCTCAATACGCCGGCCACTGCTGACCTGGCCCCCTCGGCCCGGGACCGCTTCGTAACGAAGGCAAAAGCGGATCTGCCCAACCTCGTGAATGGGCCATTGGCCGCTTTCGTGCGGTCACGAGCCGACCAGCTCATGCAGGACCATGCACGCCTTCGCACCGCTGCGGGTTCTGCGTCGCGCGTCACCGTCGAAGCCGTCACCCCGCCCGATGTAATCGGCCTCTTTGTGCTGATGCCGAGCGAGGTATAAGTCATGGCCCGTAAACCCATCACCGACATGTCAACATGGCCATCGCTTACGCTTGAGGGCAATCTTATCGCACCGGCCATGCTCGCGCAGATCGCCGAGCCAAAAGATGATACCGATACGCGCGCGAGTTACCGAATTCGCAAGGGCTTAACGATCCGAGAAGAGATTTCGACCGCCTTCCGCGTTGGCCAGTCCCACTTCGACGCCTTTGCCGCCTTGGAAAATCCATCGGCGGAGGCGACGTGCCGCTTTATCAGAGACTTCTTGAAGGAGACCTTCGGTTTCGATGATCTCGTGCCTGCCGATGCGCCGCTTGCCTTCTTAGGTGGAGGACGTGCACCGGTCGTTGTTGTTCCTCCTAATGAAGAGAAACTCGATCGCCGCAGTCCGACGCTTTCAACGGAACGTTCGCGTTCACCAGCTTTTGCCCTCCAAGACTATCTCAATGATCACGACAACGCCTTGTGGGGCCTTGTCACCAATGGCGTGCTGATCCGGCTGATGCGGGACAATGCCTCACTGACCCGCCCTGCTTATATCGAGGCGGATTTCAGACAAATATTCACAACCGAGGATGCTGCATCATTTTCCGCGCTCTGGCTCACAATACATCGCAGCCGATTTGGCGCGGAGGGCGCTCCCGCGACAGACTGTGCCCTTGAACGCTGGCGCGAGACGGGATCACGCGAGGGGGAAGCCGCCCGAGACCGCCTTGCCGATCAGGTTCAGCTTGCACTCAAAGTGCTCGGCTCCGGCTTTCTTGAAGCCAACCCGGATCTTGCTACCAAGTTGAAATCCGGCGAGGTCAATCTGACCGACTGGTTCAATGAGCTTCTGCGTCTCATCTATCGCCTGATCTTCATGATGGTGGCCGAGGATAGAAACCTCCTTCATCCGGAAAAGACGAAAGCCGAGCCCCGCACTCTCTATGCAGACGGCTACAGCCTCACCGCGCTACGTACCCAATGCATCCGCGCCGCCACCTGGGATAAGCACTACGACCGCTTTGAAGGAATTAAGATCGTCTTCCGTGCCCTTGCACATGGCGAGGAGCGGCTCGCGCTTCCGGCGCTCGGGGGGCTCTTCTCCGAGGACAAGCTGCCCCACCTCCAAACTGCGCGCCTGCGGAACAAAGCCTTTATGGAAGCGATTTACCGCCTCTCCTGGCTCTCCGACAAAAGCGGCATAGTTCCGGTTAACTGGCGTGCGATGGAGACTGAGGAACTGGGCTCGGTCTACGAATCCCTCCTCGAACTTCAGCCCCAGCTAGGTGATGACGGCAAAACCCTGATTTTCGCCTCCGAGGCTGCCGAGCAGAAGGGCAACCAGCGTAAGACCACCGGCTCCTATTACACGCCCGACAGTCTCGTTCAGGCGCTGCTCGACACGGCGCTCGACCCTGTGCTGGAGAAGATCGAGACCGAGGCGGATGATCCCGCCAAGGCGTTGCTGAAGCTTTCGGTTATAGATCCTGCCTGCGGCTCAGGTCACTTCCTGCTTGCCGCCGCCCGCCGCATCGCCACCCGTCTTGCCCGCATCAGGACAGAAGGAACGCCGTCCCTTGCCGACTTCCGTCATGCGCTGCGTGATGTGGCACGGTGCTGTATCCATGGGGTTGATCGCAATCCGATGGCGGTTGAATTGACCAAGGTTGCGCTCTGGATCGAGACGGTGGATCCAGGCCTCCCCCTTGGCTTCTTCGATGCGCAGATCCGATGCGGTGACGCGCTTCTTGGCGTCTTCGACCTCAAAGTCCTTCAGGACGGTATCCCTGATGCCGCTTACAAGCCTCTCACCGGCGACGACAAGGACACAGCGCGGTATTACTTACAGGTCAACAAAGACACCAAAGCTGGCCAGGGCGGGTTTGATTTCGGCACCGGTCTGGCCACCATGCCGACGACTAAGCCACTGGCACTCGATTTTTCCGCTTTCCGTGATTTGCCTGAAGACACGGTGGATCAGATAGACGCCAAGTCAAAGCGCTTCGAGGACTTGCATAAGGATCAGCTTTTTATCCGCGCCAGAGCGGCGGCGGACCTCTATGTCGCAGCCTTCCTGTTGCCAAAAACCGGCGGCGTACCATCGGCCACCTCGGCCCATACTGTCCCCACGACCGAAGATGTCTGGCGGGCCTTGGATCAGGGCAAGATACTGTCTTCGACGTCCGAGGTGTCTAAGGCAACTCTTCGCGCCCGCGTTTTTCACTGGCTGCTGGAATTTCCCGATATCATGCAGCGCGGTGGGTTCGACGTGGTGCTGGGTAATCCGCCATGGGACGTAATGCAGCTTTCCGATAGTGAGTTCTTTGCCGCTTCCAGGCCGGAAATTGCCGAAATGACAGGCGCGCGCAGAAAAACAGCAATCGAAGCACTGCGCGACACTGATGCGGAACTATTTGATCGATATCAGTTCATGAAGCGCATTTCCTTAGCTGCAACGGAATTCAGTCGATCTAGCGATCGCTTCACGCACTCAGCGAAGGGAAAAATCAATACGTCCGCTCTTTTTGCTGACCTATTCTTTTGTCTTTGTACCAAGGGAGGCAGAAGTGGTGCGATCCTTCCTGCAGAAATTACGACAAGCGAAACCCTTTCAGATTTCATGCAGCACTTGCGGTCTCAGAACGCTATTGAAACAATCTATTCCTTTGAAAACGAAGAATTTGTCTTCCCGGGTATCGCGAACGTTGTTAAATTCTGCCTACTGACACTGTCTAAATCACAGAGCAATAAGTCTGCAATCCTGCTTGCTAATTACTTGAGGCAAGTTGGTCAGATGGCTGAAGGTGAACGACTTATCTTCCTAACACCCCCAGATCTCGACCTCTTCACTCCAACTCTCGGTACATTGCCGATACTGCGCGCGAAAAACGATGCGCAATTAACAAAGAAGATCTTCGGTGTACCCCATGGGTGCCGACTTATTCAAATCGATAATTCTGACTGCTGGAAAGTCGATGCTCGCTTGGGTTTGTTCAACATGGCTTCTGATAGCCCATCTTTCTTGGAAAAGGATAGCCTCAGTACACGCGCGCACCCTGCTGATGCGATGACGTTCGTATTAGACGGGCGAACATACGTCCCACTTTATGAGGGAAAGTTTCTTTCACATTTCGATCACAGGTTTAGCTCCTACCACAATTTGGGTATCGAAAAGGGCCGTGGTGGTCGGGGCTTGCCCCCCGTTAAGCTCGAAGAATATCAGAACCCCCATTTCGAGGTTCTTCCGCGCTACTGGATCGATAGAAGCCTTGTAGAGCAAAAGCTCTCAGATATTCCGTGGAAAGAGAACTGGCTTATGGGTTGGCGGGATGTTGCGAACGCGAAGGTGGAACGCACAGTGACCATGGCATTTATGCCAAAGACCGGCGTCGGACATACATGTTCCCTTCTGTTCCCAGCCAACGACATACGACTGACAGCATGCCTTTGTGCAAACTTCAACTCTCTTATACTCGACTATGCTGCCCGCCAGATCATCGGAGGCAGCCACGTCACATTCGGCTATCTGAGCCAGATTGTGCTGCTTCGTCCATCTTTTTATACTCGGCCACGAGCGTTGTTTATTGTCTCCCGGGTATTGGAACTCACCTACACCTCGCACAGCCTTACCCCCTTCGCCCGCGATCTGGGCCATCAGGGCCCGCCCTTCGGCTGGGATGAAGACCATCGAGCCCATCTGCGCGCCGATCTCGATGCCTTTTACGCCCGTGCCTATGGCCTGACCCGAGACGAGCTGCGTTACATCCTTGACCCCGCTGACGTCAAGGGGCCGGATTACCCTTCCGAAACATTCCGCGTATTGAAGGAAAGGGAAATTAGCGAATACGGCGAATACCGCACCCGCCGCCTTCTGCTCGCCGCTTGGGATCGGATGGAAGCAAGTGGCGAATTCACGGTGATGGGGATGTGATGATTGAGTCGCCACAGTCATTTATTGTCCGCGAGGAGTGCGAAAAGGCCGCTTTTCAAAACGGCTTTCGCCGCCCGCTTGGTCAAAAGGAGGGCTGGGCGTCCTTCGGCTCCACCACAGCGCATGGCACGATTCATCTGGCCGCTACAGGAGCACAAGGGCCATGGTTTCTCGCCCTCGAGCATGCCGGCGTCATTGAGGAGCTGGCTTTGCCTGTAGTGAAGATGGCGGGACCCGGGCTTGCCCGCTATGCCTTCGACACGCTTGGCGCACTCTATAGCGTGTTGCCGCGTGTCTATCAACTGGCGGTGAGCCTGCCTGACGCACCGCTTCGGGACTTCCAGAGCAAGATCAAGGATCTGCCGAAGACCACCGAGGCCGAGCGGCTGGTCGTCCAGCGGATCGGCCAGGACATCTTCCGTGCGGGCCTCATGGATTACTGGCAGAGTCGCTGCCCGCTTACGGGAATAACGGACTCCGCATTACTGCGCGCTTCGCACATCATTCCGTGGAAGGATTGCCCGACCGATGCCGACCGTCTCGACGTCTATAACGGTCTCTTGCTTTCGGCGCTCTGGGATGCCGCCTTTGACCGCGGCCTCGTGACCTTCGACGACGAGGGCCGTCCGCAGTTTTCGCTCGCCCTGAGCGAGGCGGGCCGTACCGAATTGCGCTGGCAGAACCCCATCCCGTTCACGCACAAACACAAGGAGCGGCTCGTTTGGCACAGGGAGCACAGCTTCCTGAGTGGCAAGGCATGAACATCTTGGCCAATCGCTTAAGGTACCTTGCCGGAATCCTCACACCAATCCACCCTACCCGTCCTGACCCAGAAATGGGCATAAGAGCCGTCGAGCTGTCTTACAGACGGATCAATTGTCGGTCGATGCAGAAGATCAATTGTTACGAGCCATCTTGGTCGCCGGTTGGGCATCAAACACAACTGGATTATCTCGTTAGGATCTGCCGGGCACCGAAAATAAGCCCATTTCATGTATCCTTTTTCTCCCACAACATAAATCAATCCTGGCTCGATAGATTCCAATAAGGGATGGCTTCCAATTACTTTCGCGACCAAATCTGGTCTTGGAATAAAACCAATATAGATTAGGAACGATCTCACTAATTCAATGATGGAGCCCATCTCTAATCAATCCTTCCCAAAAACGGCTGTGTGTCACCCTTTCCCCAAATGCCGTCGCCACTACAAACGGGGCATGACGGCCCTGGTTTGTGTCCCGGCCGGCGGTCCTCGTTGAGATGGAATTTTCGTACACGATTCGCTACGGCACCATCAGACCCCCGAAACCCCTGCAGTCGGTGGATCAACTCATTGACCCCCATGCATGCTAGCTCTGTTGTAAAAGTGACAACAGCCGGATTGGGATTGCCCTCGCCGAACACATACGCTTCGGCTTTCCGTAATTCATATTCATCTGGATCGATCCGCCGCATCGTTTCCGCCCTGGCAATTTCGGGATTGAGCACGTTGCGGCATGAGAGGCAGGTATGATGAGGTCCGAGAACTGTGACCCGACCATCCAGCGCCTTGATAGATGGAGGATCTTCTTCGTCAACATCGATGGCCAGACCTATGTCAATAACTGGCACCAGATAATAATACGAGAAACGATTCAAGAAGAGGCGCCCTTCATGATCATCCGTGCACCCAAATATGAAATCACAAGCTTTTAATGCATCTCGGCACCCGGGATCCCCGACCCAGGCCTCGATAGGAACCACTCGCACGCCTAGCCCCATTTCAGAAATCTCACGGAGCATCACTTGCACCTTGGGTCGTAAGGCATCGGCATCCGCCTGCCTAGCGCCGTGCAGACGGTTCAGATTGGTTTGAGCGACGACATCGTTGTCGATACAAACCAGCTGCCCGACACCCAATCGGGCGAGAAGCATCGCCACCGCGCTTCCCGTGCCTCCGCATCCGACAATTCCAATCCGTAACTTCCGTAGATCGCTATTAAGGGCGTCTCCAAAGGCGAGCGCCTGTCTATGAAAGGCCGCGATTGGGGCACCATTCTTACGCCCAGGATAGTCCAGCTTGTATCGGGATCCAATCACCCGAATCATCTGCAGGGGTTCAAAGGTACCAGCCTTCGGATGTAACCAGACTCGTCCTGCGAGTTCCCCGTCTCCCGTCAAAATCAGACTGACCAGACGGGTGCCGGCGCCGTTCCGGTTTACAGCCAACTGAACAAGGTCGGGCTCATTGGCATCATCCTGTGATGAAAAGAACCCCATGCCGGCTGGATGATTGTGAACGATCCCCAGAACCTGATCCTGTGCAGCTGCCTCCGCGAGCAAACGCACAAAAGAGGCCGTCCTCCACGTGATCATATCCGGCCGTGAATCAACTACCTGATCATCGGGAACGGGGATGACCTTTGAAACTAAGTACTTGCTGTGACCGCAGCGCTCCCAAGGGTCGTAGCGGATCTGAGCTTTGTTGCAAAGAACATAGGCGGCATGTTCGCAACCGTCATCCCTCAGCAGGTGCTTCTTGAGCTGAAGGAGATGCTCTTCCCGGATTGTCAGGCTGTGAATCTTCATGCCGCGTTCTGGATCGCGTGTTCGATGCGCTTCATCATTGTCCACATTCCGTCAATTCCTGAACGCCATTCAGTGTTATGGCGCGACCATCGCTGCCATCGCTGCCCGACGAATTCCAGAGGCTGGTCTGCCGCCTTCGGCAACGTCTTTGTGGGCATAAGCCGGACCCAAGGGAACAAATAGAACATATCGGGCGCGACATCGGGATACCCTGAAGGCAGAACGATCAATACATCGACCACGTCCGCATCGAACCGTCCAGCCGGCAACGGCCACCGCCTGACGATGACTGCCTTCTTGCCCTCTTTGTCGATTTCCTCGAATGTTGTCCCCTTCGCGGCAAAATATGCACGATCCGGCTCGGGCAGGAAGCTGCTCACAATCAAACCCTCAGTGGTGGTTCTTTTGCCTGTGAAGAACCGCTCGACACCCGGTTTCCGCAGATCCACCTTCGTATCGTCGTTCAGAAGCACGTCTTCCGGACCCCGGACGTCTTGCCACGCATCATAGGTGGCCGGATCCACGCCAGCCAATTTCTTGATCTGCAGGCCGGTGATAAATGGCTCATGCCATTTATGCGGTTTTTGATCCACTATGATCTCGAAACCATCCTTGCCGTGCTCCGATCTTTCTTTTTCATCACTCATGATTTCCTCCTTGTTCGGTTGCGTCGGCACGTCAGTTAGCCGATCTGCTAATTAGCGTAGCACCATCCAAGCCACAACGCAACCCCCTCTGTAACAAATCTTTTAGGATGATGCGGATCGGCTGAAAAGGGAAGGCCCGGCGCTTACTACACCAAGGATGCCCAACTTGACCAGGCGGACGCGGGCTGCGTCGGCCGACACTTGAAAATGGGACTGAACTGCTTCAATGAGGTTTCGTCCATGATTATCATCGAGGCCAATGACACCATATAGCCCATGTGATTCCTGATACTCGCCCGCAAGCCGCCGTACGGCCATCAATGGCATCAGGATGGCGCCACACACGTATCCTGCTTGCCATTCCATCCAATCGCTTTGAGCAGCATCAAGGATATTATCTCGCTTGCATATCTGGCGATTGCCATTGTCCTGCGCTACAAACAAACCCTTCCGCGGCGGCTCAAGCTCCCAGAGATACGCATGGAAATGGACATGCCCGTATTCGTGAGTAAGGGTTGTGCGGAGCCGATTCTCGCGCCTGTCGTCTTCCGACAATTGACGCGAAATCTTCACGCGCGGCTTCCGCCCACGGAAGAATTCCGTCACGCCTTCAACATCAGGTCCGTATTGTGAAAGATCCGCGTATAGATCAAGGTCGTCCGCGTCTCGTTCGATCAGCCGCGTCAAATCGCTCGTCGAGACAGGAAACTTGATCTCTCCGTAGCCATCCTTCAGGAAACTATTGATTATCGCTTCGCACTCCCGATCCAGTTCCTCCGGATCGTAATGAGGGCGCTGTGCAAAGCGGCCGGTCCTATCAGGAACCTGCTTAACCATTATTGCCGCCCTTTTCTCGAACCGCTTCGAAATGCCACCATTGCCTGAGCAACCTGATTCGGAGACAGTTGTTTCATCCGCACATCCTCAGGGAACCGGCCTGCAAGGTAATACAACCAGTCGGGATCAATGTCGAGAACTTCAGCGAACTGCTGGACCATGCGATCCGAGGAAGGGCTTCTTCGATCATGTTCGATATCGTTCAGGTACTGGGGAGATATCGCTTCTCCATCCTCGCGCAATATGCGCGCTGCCAGATCCTTTTGAGCCCATCCCTTCTCCTTGCGTGCCCGCCCGATAGCCTGACCAAATGTCGTTGTTGAATCTTTAGCGCTCATGCCTCTCCCCAAAATGCAAATATGCTGATTAGCGTACCCAATTGCCTTTCCACAGTCAAGTTCCTTCTGTTCATCCACGGCACACCATTCGCGAGATCTCAAAGCTTCTCGAATGGTTGCCCTGATCGACTACTTCGCACGGCGCCGCCCTGCAAGCCGTTTCCTTTTTTCCTTCGTTACCCTCGCCGGTAACCGTGGCGTTCATGCGCGGTGCTTCGGGCGAACGTTTAACGCCTGCGGGTCCGCACACGCCGCGCTAGCACGCTGTCACGGTGGACCCTGTGCAATCCGGTTTCACCGGCACGCCAGCCGCTCCTGCGTCAATTCTGTGCGCTCGTTTTCGCCCGCCCCGCCGGAAACCGGCTTTCCCGCTGTTCCTCCAGCACCTCTATCTCGCGGGACTCTTGCAACCGGCGTATAATCCCCGTGGTTTCATACAAGGCCATGGCTCTCTAAAATAAGGCACTGGCAACCTATGTCAGTTTCGTTAACACTCGCACAGCTTCTCAGCGGTCTCGTTAATTCATTCCAAAGTATCGACATTCGCTGTGCGGTAAAGAAATATGAGCCTGGATGGCTAAGCCTGTTGACATCGATTCGCATTTCAGCAAGACCGCTCGAAGCGATTCAAGAACGGTATAAGGAGCTGGAAAATGATGGACTTGAGAGAAATGCAGACCCGTTTCGGATCCTGTGGCAAGCGTACCCAATTGGCCAAATTGAAAGGATCCTGACTGAGCTCGTCTCCGCTCAGCTTTCCATTGAAGGAGAGTCTGTCCGATTCCCCGAAAAGGTAGAGGCCGACAAGCTTCGCGGGCAACTTGAGTATGCCCCAAACCTTGTCTTGCCGTGGGATGGAGAAAGATGGCCTGCCACCTTCTATTATTCCTCCGGGGCTCGGACTCTCTACTTTTCTGATCCAGAAATTACCGCTGGAGTGCGACGTAGTGGATGGCGATCAGCAGAAGCGATGGTCGCCCATTTCCTCGGCCTGAATCATCAACAGCTCTATTCCACCAGTATCCCTTTATTCCTTTATGTTGAAATGCCGGCGAAGATCGAGGTGCGGGCTTCGGTGAACACGATGCCAGATATTCTTCTTCGTACTCAACCGACACTCAATGACTTCACCTTGTATCTCAGTACCGATCGACATAAGGGCAGGCCGCTCAGAATGCCTCTCGATAAGTATGGCCAAGAAGGAATCTGGACTCTCCACCGTAGCCCGTTAGAACTCGCCAAGCTTGAACCCGATGACATCTTTTCTTGCACCCTAAGCCATCCCGTAGTTCCTGTGCTGGACGAAGTCACTGGCTGCCTCCGAAACTTCATGCCGATAGCCTATGTGAATCCATTACTGTTATGCCTCCAGCAGTTTTGGGACATGAACGAATTTAGTGATCGACTCGAGCGGGCTTACGATAAACCATCCGGCAAAAAGGACCATAATGCCCAGCACGTGTTCCAGGAAGCAGTTGCGCAGTTGCTTACGCTTGCTGGATTTCAGACCATCGATCTTGGGACAAAGGAATTCATCGAAGGCAATAGATCAAAGGTTCGTCGTGCCACACTCGACATTCTGGCTTATCATGCTGGATCCAAAACCGTCATCCTGGGGGCTTGCATTATCACTCCCCCTGAGACAAAAGATATTCAAGGTGTGCTAGAGACCATGTCCATCTTAAGGGGCAAGTTTCCCGCTGACGCGCAAATCCATTTTGTTCCCATGGTTTTCTCCATCCAGGAGCAGGAGCCCCTGAACCACGAGGATGTGCGAATCCTCAACGCCAGAAAGATCAGAAAATTAAGGACCATAATAGACAGCGGCCACGAAAATCAGTTCATTCAGAGCCTCCAATGGCCCTTTCAGGACGTGCTTAATGAACCTTGATTAATTCTATCCGGTAGAGCGAGGCGCCACGAATTTTTGCTGCAGGCTTGCTGGACCCATCACCACTCGCGCCGTGCCCGGCCAGCAGCAGATAATTCTCGATCATCTATTGCGCCAGCGGAGGGACAGATGTTTCTACGAACTCTCACAGCGTTATCGCTTGTTCTTTTAACACTCCTGTTGCCGGTCATCGGCACAGCGGCAACAGCTGAAACCATCATTGGGAAGGTTGTCGGTGTGCATGACGGCGACACCCTTACCCTCCTTGATGATGCCGAAACGCAGATAAAAGTCCGGCTCGCTGAAATCGACGCACCGGAATCCCATCAACCCTACGGTAGCCGCGCGAAGCAGGAATTATCCGGGCTTGCCTTCGGCAGATCCGCCATTGTTCAGATGCAGGACATTGACCGCTACGGCCGTACGGTCGGTCGTGTCACGGTTGACGGTGTAGACGTTAACGCCGAAATGGTCAGACGAGGAGCCGCGTGGGTCTACCGAAAGTACGCAAAAGACCAGTCTCTTTTCACCATCGAGGAACAGGCGCGAGATGCAAAGGCAGGGCTCTGGGCCTTACCGGAAGCTGACCAGATGCCGCCATGGGAATGGCGCAAGATGAGCAAGGCCAGGACGAAGTAATCATAAGACTTGTTAATGGGCGCTCCTGACCGCTGCTTTCAGCCTAACCGCAACAGTTCTTCCCAGTGCCGTTCGATCAAGCGACGGTTGAGCACGCCTCCCATCAAGCCCGAGGTACGACGATAAAAACGATTGACATTGATCCCATAGACCACCTTCTACTTCGCAGGACAGTATAGAACCCTCCGTCCTGCCAGACGGGGACCTCCCGCTGGTTAGATCTGCGTCACGGCGTCCTCCTCCCCTTCCAACAACCGCTGCACTTCTTCGACATAAATCTCGGTGGTCGCATAGTGCTGGTGCCGCATCATCTTCTGCACCCGCGTGGGATTCGCGTCATTGAGCAAGGCAAAGGTGGGGGTCGAGTGCCTCAAACTATGCACCACAATCCCCAGCTTCTTCACGCCGGCCAAGAGCAGTCCCTCCGTGATGATGCGATTGATGGCACGGGTACTCAGCGGTTTCCCGGCCTCCGTCACCACGTTCCCGCCGCGATCGACACAGGCGGTGGTCGCAAAGAGCGGAGCACTCTCCTGTAACGGCCCAGGCCGCAATGCCAGATACGTCTGGATTCGATCATAGACCTCTCGCAGCACCTGCACCAACTCATCGGCCGAACCCCGCCCCTTTCCATGCACCCACAGCCGCCACTTCTCACCAGACACCAATTCCTGTAGATGCTCGATCCAGGCGCGACTCACTTCAATCGTGCGGAGGCCGGTCTTGAGCATCAGATAGGCCATCGCGACGTTGCGGGCCCGTTGCAGATCCGATTTCCGCGAATCGGATTCCAGGGCGGTCAACAGCGTTTTCGCGTCCTCCACCGGCAGATGGCGCCGCGTGTGCGTGCGACTAGGGGTCAATTCGGACGGTGTGAACGTGTAGAAACGCACTAACTCGCGCGGCTCAGAGGGCAACGCCAGGACGTGGGCTCGTTGGGCAGGTGTAAGGCACGTGCGGCGAGTCACTCGGGGCTCCATCAACGATACCCTGACAAACCGGTGCCCAGGGTACCCGATCAGGCCTTGCGAAACCTAGCCACTTCAAAAGGTTTTATCTTCTTAGCGTACAGTTTTGGCTGAATCGGCGAACGACCCCATCATGGCCCTCCACTGACCCCATCCGCGGGATGGTATAGCTCTTCTTCCAGATCCGAAAGCGATGGAGGTGAAAGTCTGTCCATCCGAATCCGATCTGGAGGATCCAGTGCAGGTCTGCCAGTGTGCTGTCGGAGCGGACCAGGAACCGTCGCCACAGCATCGGGTGGATGCCGCGAATCCAAGCATATCAGAACGTGGTGGCCTGAGCCGTCGAGTCCATGGCCACGGTAGACTAGCAGACGGAGGGCTCACGCGCGACTTTCGTCGCCCTTTACCAAGGTGCCACGGGTTGCGTGCTGACCCCGCTTTGAGATGGACTCCTTCGCTAGTCCTCTACCTGGATACCGCTCACCAGGAATGCCAGCCTCCTCGTCTCTCGTGTCTTTGAGCTTATATCCCAGACCTCTCACACATACGATCGCTCGATCGAGCAATGGAAGCTTCTGTTTGAGTCGCCGGATATGGACATCTACGGTACGGGCCGTCCCATAGTAGTCATACCCCCACACAGCGTTCAGCAGAACATCCCGTGACCGCACATGTCCTGGATGCTTGAGCAGGCATTTCAGCAGGTGGAACTCTTTTCGAGTCAGTTCGACCTCCTGACCGTGTATCAGCACTTCGTGCCGGGATATATCCATCATCAGCGCCCCATAGACATATCGAGATGGCTCTGAACAAAAACTATTCGGCGTTTCCAGCGAACTACCCGTGGGGTGGATGCCACCTTGATCCGAAGCCGAAACAGATTCGGTTCGCTCCGAACCTTCTCGCCCATACAGGCCATGGAGCTGATCTTCGTAGGCCGCGACGAATACGGGAAGCATGACGATGCGACCCCCCGCAGGAATTTCGTAGAAAAGAGGACCTGCAACCTCTCGATTGTTCTCTCGCAACAACATGGGCCGTATGTCATGAGTCTCCTCCTCCCGATCAGCAGGTGTTCGGGCCATCTGCAACTCCTTGCGGTCCTTCTGCATCTGGACAGGCTTTAGCGCGACGACCGTAATAGAAAGCGTTGTCTTGCGGTTCGTATCCATCCCATTTACTTCCACGCGGCCTCTAAGTAAGCGTTAGGCTCCCTGCCCCACGTCCCAAACGATGCAGGTGTTACAACCCGATACCTCTCATGAGTAGCGCCTGATCAACGAGGCGGTGTCGGCCTATCCTCGCATCCCACTCACATAGGCAGCGGTCAGGGGGTCATGGGGCTCCTCAAAAATCTGCTTCACCGTGCCGGCTTCGATCAATTGCCCTGCTCCTTGCTGAACCCAGAACAGGGCAGCGTAATCGGCAATACGGCGGGCCTGTGCAAGATTATGGGTCACGATCAACACGGTGACGCGGCCCCGAAGGCCGACGATCAGGTCTTCGACGACGCCGCTCGAGAGCGGGTCGAGCGCGCTGCAGGGTTCATCCATCAGCAGCACATCGGGCGAGAGCACCAGCGCTCTGGCCATGCACAATCGCTGCTGTTGGCCACCCGACAGCGCCAAGGCCGGCGAATCCAAGCGGTCCTTAACCTCGTCCCACAGCCCCACATCGCGCAATCCCGTTTCGATCGTGCGGGCCAGCTGTTCCCGATCCCTGAATCCATGCTCGCGCAAGGGAAACTCCAGGTTCTTCCGGATCGAGAGGGGGAACGGATTCGGTTTTTGAAAAATCATACCAATGCGGCGGCGCAACCGGATCACATCGGTATCCGGAGGCAAGACATCAAGGCCGTCGAGACAGATGCGCCCCGACACGCGGCACCCAGGAATGAGGTCCGTCAAGCGATTCAGCGAGGAGAGGAAACTGGTCTTACCACAACCCGACGGCCCGATAAGCGCCGTGATGCATCCTTGGTTGATCGCGACTGTCACGTCACGGAACGCTGGCTTCTGGCCATAATGCACGCTGAGCTGTTGGACTTCGATGAGCGGTTGAGGTGCGCAACAGGCCGGTCGCTCCTCCAGCGGAAACCACGATTGTCTACCCGTCGTAGAGGGCGAGAGTGTCATACGGTGACGATCCTCCGATGTAGCAGGTGTTCGGCCAACCATGACGCCGTCCCATTGATTGCCAGCAGCAAGACAACCAACACCAGCGCCGAGGCATAAGCGTGGGCGTCTCCCCCAGAGACATTCATCGAGAGGTCGAAGATGTGGAGGGATAGCGCCCGGCCGGAATCGAGCAACGACTCAGGCATGCGGTCCACATAGCCGCTCGTAAAAATCAGCGCGGCCGTTTCCGCTATCGCTCGCCCCACTCCCAGCACCAGACCCACAAGGAGCCCCGGCACCGCTGCCGGCAGCAAGAGGTGGAAGAGTGTCGTAGTCCGCGAAAGCCCCAGAGCGGCGGCGGAGAGCCGGTACCCGCTCGGCACAGCGCGGAACCCTTCTTCCGTCGAACGAATGAGGATCGGCAGCACCATGCAGGCCAGCGTCAGACCACCAGACAAAATCGAGAATCCCAGGCCCAGCGTCTTGCAAAAGAAGGCGTTGCCGAAGAGCCCAAAGACAATCGACGGGACACCAGCCAACGTATCAAGGCTGCGGCGGATCAGACGCCCGAACAGGCTGTCATCCGTAGTGAACTCAGCCAGCAGGACCGCGGTTCCGACGCCGATGGGCAGAGACACGCCAAGACAAACACCCAAAATCAACATGGACGACACCAAAATGGGGCCGATGCCGCCTTCGCGTCCGGCGTCTCGAGGGGACGCCGTCACAAACGTCCATGACACATGAGGCAGGCCATGCCAGAGGATGTCCCCCAAGAGCCAGCAGAAGGTTGCGGTGACGAGCGCCGCCGCGCTCCACACTAAGGCCGAAGCGAGCCATTCGCGCCCACCAGGATATCGTGCTAGCACCTTACCCATAGATTCTTCCGTGACTGATCCAGTCTGCAGCGGCAACCAACGCCACGATCATCCCCATCAAGACCAGGCCGCTGACGAATAATGCGGCGCGATGGTCCCCGAAGGCATAGGCCATCTCCAGCGCGATGTTGGCGGTCAGTGTTCGCATCGGATCGAATAGACTGTGCGGCGTCTGCACGACGTTCCCGCAGACCATCAGAATCGCCATCGTCTCTCCAATGGCTCGGCCGGTCTCCAGAATCACTCCCGTGAACAGCCCTGATTTGGCCGCTGGGAATACGACTCCTCGAACGATCGCCCAACGCGACAGCCCTAACGCCGCCGCGCCACACACATACTGTGGAGGCACATTGGCGAGGCTGACATCAGCCATTACGGCGATGGTGGGGAGAATCATCATCGTGAGGATCACGATTCCGGCCAGCAGGCTCGGCCCAGGCGGATGGATCGATCCGATCAGTGGGACGAGCACCACGAGACCCCAAAATCCATAGACCACCGAGGGAATACCCGCGAGCAGCTCGATCAACCGCCGATAAGGCCGCGTCATGATCTGGGGTGCATAGTAATGGCAGAAGACCGCGGAGAGGAGCCCCAGTGGCGTCGCGATCAGCACGGAGCCGGCCATCGCGAACAGCGTTCCCCACAGCATCGGCGTGAGATTATAGAGCCCGTCGGCGGGGTGCCAGGAAGGATCGGTAAGAAACCGTCCGAAGCCTACGTGCCGCAAGACCGGAAGCGCTTCCATGACAAGGAATCCCACGATCAACAGGACGATCGCGCCCGCGATCGTGGCGGTGCCGCACAGGAGCCAGAGCAGGAGCCGATCAGTCGGCCAGCGGGACAAAGTATTGTTGCCTGATGAGGTCATACACAGCCTTTGATTGGGCGTATTCGATAAAAGTCTTGGCCAGGCCTGAGGGCGCCGCATGCGTCACGAGATGCAGGGGCCGCGAGAGCGGGAACACTCCTTTCCGTACGCTCTCGGTCGAGGCAGCCACGCCTCCGATCGGAAGCAGTTGAATGGGAACCCGGTGGGCGGCGTCATATTCAGCCGTTCCGACGGACACGTACCCAATCGCATGGCGATTCCCGGCCACGGTCTTCACGCCTTGCTCGTTGTCTCCGATCACCACGTGGGCTTTCACATCCGTATTCTTCAGCCTGAAGTACCGGAGAAATACTTCTAGCGTAGACCGGCCTTCCGCTTTATTGACGACGGTGATCGGCGCATCGATTCCACCGACCGCTTTCCAGTTGGTGACCTTACCGGTATAAATCGCGACAACCTGGTCGTCGGTGAGAATCCGCACCGGGTTGTCTTGATGGAGAATGATGCAGACCCCGTCGCGGGCGATGGGGAAGGCGGATAGATCCTGCTCATCCTCCTTCAACGCCCTCGAGACCATGCCGATGTCGGCGAGGCCTTGGCGGGCATCGGCGAGGCCACGTGACGAACCTCCGGTCTGCACATCGATACGCACGGTGGGATGAAGACTTTCAAACCGCTTGCCGATTTCGGCGACAAGGGGGGCCAGGGTGCTCGCGCCGGTGACCACCAGCTTCCCGCTCAGTGGATCTGCTCCAGCTGGCTGCGCTCCGGCTGATGCCGGGACGCTCAAGAGCCCCACCAACGTGAGCGTCACCAGAGCCCCGTATTTCTTTGGCGGAAACAAACCCGAGTAATCAGTCATGTAGATACCTCAATATCTTGGCCATGGGGATGTATTCAGGCGACCGCCCCGCCGCAGGACGATCCTGAGCCGGCAGTACAGCCATAGCAGTGGTTACGTATGACGATCTGGCGTTGATTCAGTTGCAACGGATCGAAGTCACGGATATGGGAAGGCAAACCAGGAGCCACCGGTAATTCAAGCATCTGGTTGAAGTCGCAGTCATAGAGCGTGCCATCCCACCCGATGGAAATCATCGACCGGCACATCACGCCAGCGGCCGCTGTAGGATTGAAGGCGTTGGCCAACCGCTCCATATACTGCTCGTAGTTGCCGCTCTCCACGAGAAACTCGAGATATCGGCTCACGGGCATGTTGGCGATCGTATAGAGATGGGTGAACTCGACGCCATGGCGACCCCGGAGTTCTTTCCGAAACTGCGCTTCAATGGCCTCTTGCTTGGGAGGGAGAAAGGCACCGACCGGATTGTGCACGAGATTCAAGAGCAGGCCGCTCTCGGGGCGGCCGTATCCCAGCCCGTTCAGCAGGCGTAGCGCCTCGATCGACTTCTCGAAAATGCCGTCGCCTCGCTGCGCGTCGGTCTGGCTGGCGCGGTAGGAAGGCAGTGAGGCAATGATTTCAACCCGATGCATCGCCAAAAACTCGGCCAAGTCTGCCTGTGAGGGGATCAGGAGCACGGACAAATTACAGCGATCCATCACATGCCGACCGAGTCCGCGAGCGTGTTCGACCAACCATCGGAAATTGGGATTCAGTTCCGGTGCGCCCCCCGTTAGATCAACCGTGGGAATGTCGGTTGTGGCGAGCGCCTGCATGCACAGCGCTGCTGTTTCTCGCGACATCCGTTCGGTCCGATCCGGGCCTGCGTCCACATGACAGTGCTTGCAGGTCTGGTTGCAGAGCTTCCCCACGTTGATCTGAAACACCGTCATCCCGGTCGTTCGAAGCGGGAAGAGGCCGGCTTGATCAAGTCGGGTCGCAAACGATGAATAGCCGTGCGTGTCGGCGAGCAGCTTGAGCTGTTCAGATGCCGAGGCCAGCGGATGATGTCTCCCCAGCAGGGTCAGCGGCATGTCAGAGTCCTCACACACACAACAGTCCCTCTCCCGAGCCAAGCTACCTCAGCGTGCATGCGTTACCGCAGTCAAAACAGTTTCAGGGAATCGCACCTCGCAACACCCAAAATTCAGGGCCTGCCCTTGCCGGTTGGCTAACGCCCGTTGGACCGTCGGGACAATGCGATAGCAGACCTGCTTGCCATCCCGGAGTCCTTCGACTAACCCGGCATCACGGAGAATGCGAAGATGGTGGGAGATGTGCGGCTGCGGGCAGCGCAACTCTCGCACAAGCTCCGTCACGCATTTCTCTTCGACCAGCAGGGACTCCAGAAGACGCAGTCGGGTCCCATCCGCCAAGGCTTTCAGCACCGTGGCGCATTGGCCCGTGGTCAGGATGTCGCCTATCGAAGCACGCTTTATCAACAGCAGGCTCCTTCAGGGGAACAACTAACGGCCTCACCGCTGACCATCTGGCCCGCGCGATTGATGATCGCAAAATGAGGCGCGTAGCCGTCAGTTTCTAATACGCCACACGTCTTGGAGCAGATCTCCAACGGTTCGCCCCGGCGGTAGATATGGTGGTCATCGTCGTGCGCTTCCAGGAACGGTCCGGCCAAGAGCGCAAAATCACCCGTCCACACACAGGGGGGTTGTTCGGGAAGCACCGCCACCCATCTCGGATCCGTCTGGTCGAGCGTCACAGGCTCTTGTGACAAGATAAACAACGGAGCAAACGGTGGTTGGCTCAGCACGAGGGCCGAGTCCGGTGTGAGTGTTTGAGGGACTCCGCGCCAGTAACATGTGCCCCGTTCATCCACCACGCGGCTGAAGGGGCCTCGCAATGTGGCATAGCGTGGGCCTGATGCCGGTGCATTGGCAAGGAGTTTGTAGCCGGTCAAGGTCACCGAGAAGAAGTGAATGCCGTCGATTCGCTGCCAGGGGGACGACTTGATCAGGTGAATGCCGACAAATCCCGCCTCCGTCATACCCGCCATGTAGTCGGTGAGCGTCAGGGCGCCAGACAGGCAATCGCCCCATTTCTCCGCATCGTGAACGAGGTATTGCGGCACAGGCTGGTCGGCGACAATATCCGAGATCGTGAACCGCCCACCCGGTTTCGCGACGCGGAACATCTCACGGAAGACCTTGCGTTTGTCGGGGGCCAGATTGATCACACAATTGGAGATGATCAAATCAACTGTGCCGTCCGCCACCGGCATGGCATCGGCCATGCCTTTCTTGAACTCCACATTGGAAGCGGGGTAGCCGAGATTGCCGGCCACGATGACGGCGTTCCTGCGCGCGATCTCCAGCATCGTATCCGTCATGTCGATGCCGATCACGCGGCCGGTCTGGCCGACGAGGCGCGAGGCTTCAAAACAGTCGATGCCGCCTCCCGACCCGATGTCCAGAACGGTTTCGCCGACGTTCACTGTATTCAGCCCTGCGGGCGTGCCGCAGCCATAAGAAATCTTGAGGACCTCCTCCGGGATGAAGGTCTTGAGATGGCTCATGTCATAGCTGGTCGGGCAACACATGTGCTCGCCCGAGCTGGCCGCCCGGGCGTATCGATCACTTACAGTTTGGGTAATGTTCTCCCCTGGCATGGCTCCCCCGCTAAGTTATAAACATATGGAGCTACGTCTATATATCAAACTGACCGAGTCGCCTTCAATCTCCAGCCGCGCACCAAGATGGATGCGTCAGAGAGAAAGAATACAGCGAGGAGGACGAAAGGTTCTGTAAGCTGGCTTACAGTAACGACACACCTGGGCTCTTGGTCGTCAAAGCAGTCGAGAAGGTCGCTTATTCAATCGAATGCTTACAGAATATAAAATGCTTGCCCTCTTGACTCAGTACCATGGTACAGGGAGTAGAGTTTCATCGGAGGTCAGAAGATGACAGTTGGATGCACCATAGGGCAACTCGCGAAAGCGGTCGGGGTCAATGTCCAGACAGTGCGGTACTATGAACGGCGCAGGCTACTCGGTCCGTCTGCCCGCCGACCGTCGGGATACCGGATCTATGGCGAAGACGAGGAACGGCGGCTCCGGTTCATCAAGAACGCCCAAACCCTGGGCTTCACGCTCCATGAGATCGAAGAACTGCTTGATCTACAGGTCAGCTCGAAGGCCCGCTGTGGTGATGTTCAACGAAAAGCCGAGGCCAAGTTGAAACACGTGGAGGCGAAAGTGCGGGATCTGCAAGCGCTCGCCCGGTCGCTGCGGAACCTGATTCGAGACTGCCGGGCCGGGCAGCCGACCGATCGTTGTCCGATTTTGCAGAGTTTGGAGAAGACCGATCAGACAGTCACATTTATATCAAGGAGGGTTAACAATGACAGCCGAAAGACGACGCGTTGAGGTGTTTACCGCGGGCTGCCCGCTCTGTGAGGACGCGGTCAGACTCGTCACATCATTGGCCTGCCCACGTTGCGAGGTGCAGGTCTATGATCTCCGGGAAGGCTGTGCGACGAATGAATGCCGGGAGAAGGCCGCTCGCTACGGTGTCACGGCTGTTCCGGCGGTTGCGGTGAATGGCACACTGCTGGACTGCTGTCGCCGTGGTCCAATCGATGCCTCCATGCTCCTGGCTGCAGGCGTCGGCCAAGTTTAAAAAGGAGGAGATATGGAGGAGAGACGGACCACGCGACTGCTCAGGACAGGCCTGATCGGCTCGGTGATCGCAGCCATTTGCTGCTTCACCCCGATTCTGGTGGTTCTGTTTGGAGCGGTAGGACTCGGGGCCATCACCGGGGATTTGGACTATGTGCTGCTGCCGGCTCTGGCGGTCTTTCTTGGGCTCACGGCCTACGGAGTGTATCGACAAAAACAAGTGGCGGCTGCGTGCTGCGTCGGCCATGAGCCACAATGAAGACGGCAGTGAATTTGGGAGGGGAGCGCGATGTCTGACTGCTGTCAAGTACCAGTGGAACGACAGAAGTACAGGAGCCAGCATTTGTGCCGCCAATGCGGCAGCGAAGGCCAGCCCGTCGATCGGAACACCATTGATGCCTTACTCAAAGCCGAGTCGCTGAGTCAGGTGACTGGCAGCCAGTATATGTTCTGTGAGACACCGCACTGCCCGGTCGTGTACTACGCAGAGGATGGGAGTCAGTTCAGGAAAGAGCAGATCCGGGTGCGAGTCGGGCTGAAGGAGACCGAGGATCCGATCCCACTCTGTTATTGCTTCGGCGTCACAAAGCGCATGATCCGCGAGGAGATTGAGCGAGCCGGGCGGTCCATGGCCGCGACCCGCATTCGAGCCGAGGTCAAGGCAGGGAACTGCCGCTGTGAAGTGGAGAATCCGTCGGGTCGATGCTGTCTGGGGGAAATACGCCAGGCGGAGAAACGGGCGGCTGCCGAGCGCACAGGGCGTCATCAAGGCTTCGCACGTTCGTGAAAGGAGGAGATTGAGCATGCCGCCATCTCTCAAAAATCTGGACAGGATCGGGTCCATTGAGCCGCTCGCAACCGAGACGGCGACGCGATTCCTCAACCTGGCGAAGTCCATGCTGGGATGGGACAGTGCTCAACTCAATCGGAAGGAAGAAACAGTTCGGAGGTACGTGCTCACGCAGTACCCACTGTTGGGACGTGCTCCGACACGCCAAGAGATGGCCACCGCACTCGACTGCGTCAGTGCGGAGGAGATTCCAGCAACGTTAGCACGACTGCACGAACTGGATATGCTGTGCCTGGATTCCGGGAGTCAGGAGATTCGCCTGGCGTACCCTTTCTCCAGCGTGCCGACCAGACATCTGGTGCGCTTTCCAAGCTGGGGCGACACCGCACCGGTCTACGCGCAGTGTGCGGTCGATGCGCTGGGTATTCCGTTCATGGTACAAGAAGACGTTTCCATCGCGTCATCGTGCGCGCATTGCGCCGAGTCTGTCACCGTCAAAATTGAAAGGGGAGCGATCGTCACTGCCGATCCTCCCAGGACCGTCGTATGGGCTGGAACAACTCGGACCGGCCATGCAGCGGACTCAGTGTGTCCCACCATCAACTTCTTCTGTTCGCCCAATCACGCCATCGCATGGCGGCAACAGCAGCGGGATGTCGCCGGACAGGTTCTGGGTCTGGGAGAGGCGCTGTATGTCGGCAAGGGGATTTTTGAGGATTTGCTGAGGCCGTACCCTGGTGCGGTGTCGTTCGCCCGCACACCGGTGCCTCTACCTGAGACGGCAAACGCCGGGACGACGGCCAGCACCGCTGGGGGACTGCTCACAGCGTTCCTCGCGTCGATCTGCTGTATCGGACCAGCCGTCTTTGCCGCCCTTGGAGTGGGTGTCGGTGCGACAGGATTCCTGGCCAATACGGCTGGGGTCCTCAAAGTGCTGTTGCCCTATCGACCCCTGTTCATTGGGCTGACCATGATCTTCTTGGGCATCAGCTTCTATCTGGCCTACCGAAAGCCGATGGTCGGTGACGTATCCTGTCAGGCCTGTGTGCCATCGTCAGGTGTTCGATCTAATCGAAGGCTGCTCTGGGTCATCGTAGGCCTCGCAGTCGCGTTGGTACTCGCGCCCTATTGGTTGGAGTTCACGACAGGGTGATGAGCAGGTAGAACCTGACACCAAAGGAAGAGGTGAGTCTCATGAAGACGACAAGATTTCTCAGAAGCTGTGTTGTGATTGCCGGCATGCTCTGGGTCGGAATTTCTGCGGGGGCCCTTCTTCAAGAGGCCGGCGCAGCAACAGAACAGCCAGGAGAGATCACCACACTCAAAATCGAAGGCTGGACGTGCGCCAGTTGTGAAAAAGGCATTCGCCGTGCGCTTCTCGCAGTGCCGGGGGTGAAACACGTTGACGTCCGCTATGATCTTGGCGGCGCCGTTCTCACGATCGAACCCAACCGAGTGAGTCAGGAGCAGTTGGTAAAGGCGGTCGCGAGCGCGGGAAATATTCTCTCCTCGTACCGGGCCACTGTGGTTCCGAACGGCACACTCACAGCCCAGGCCGGCGAAAAGAGTGTGGGATGGAAGTGGTTCGAGAATTTGTTCAAGTAGCGTCTCTTTTGTCCCCATCGATGGTAGGGTACCCCTCAGTTTGACGAGAGGAGGCTACGAGGGATTCTAATCCCACCAGGGGCCGAGAAGCGATTCACTTCAAGCATGGCTGTCTCGATCGCGGTTCGGTGCGAACTCTGCATCCGGGCGTACGTCAAGATGGCGTATGCAAAGGGTGCCATGCCGGGGCGAACTGTTCGAATCTCTCGAAGTTGCGATGACCATCAAGGCCGTCCAGGGGAAGACAAGCGCTGAAGGCGTACGTAGCGTACAAGGAATGTACCAACGTGGATAAGCCGGCCACCGAAGCCACCTGTTACCCTCATGGAGAACTCCGAACAGAAGTCATCTAGGCGTTCGTTAAAACAGGAGGACGATCAATGTCTCAGTGCGAACATTACGATCTGATGACGATTGGCGGAGGGTCGGCGGCCTTTGCTGCGGCGATCAAAGCTGCCGAGTTAGGGGCTCGGGCGGCCATTGTGGAAAAAGGCACGATCGGCGGGACCTGCGTCAACATCGGCTGTGTGCCATCGAAGACCCTCATTAAGGCCGCGGAACTCTGCTATCACGCCGCCTATGCACAGTTTGAAGGATTGACCGCCTGTCCCCCGCCCTCGGACTGGCGGAGGGTGGTGCAGCAGAAGGACGAACTCGTGGCCGCGTTACGTCAAGGTAAGTATGTGGACGTGGCGGCTATCTATCCCACCATCACCATTCTGAAAGGAGACGCCACGCTTCTGGGCGGACGCCAGGTGCGCGTCAATGACACCGTGTATGAGCCGGAAAAGATCGTGGTCGCGACGGGCTCTTCGCCCTGGGTGCCGCCGATACCGGGACTCCAAGAAGCCGGCTTTCTCAATAGCGAGCAGGCGCTCAGCCTCGAGGCGCTCCCGGCGTCGATGATCATCATTGGCGGAGGCAGCATCGGACTAGAGTTCGCCCAGCTCTTTGCTCGATTCGGCGTCCAAGTGATGGTGCTGGAAAGCGGACCACATGCGGTGCGAGCAGAGGAGCCGGAGATCGGGCAAGCACTCGTTCGTTACCTCGAAGATGAGAAGGTTCGGATCTGCACGAACGTCACCATCAGCCGGGTCGAGCGCCGAGACGGAAGCTACCTCGTCCACACCCAGACCGACGGGAAGCCAGAAGTCTGCCGGGCTGAGTGCTTGCTGGTTGCGACCGGTCGCCGCCCGAACACGAGCGGGCTCGGATTGCAAGACGCCGGAGTCACGTTAGGATCAAAAGGCGAGATCACAGTGAACGAGCACTTGCAGACGAACAACCCCGATATCTATGCAGCCGGCGACTGCATCGGTGATCCCATGTACGTGTATGTCGCGGCGTATGCGGGGGGACTGGCGGCCGAGAATGCCCTCAGCGGCGTCGGCAGAGTATTCGATCTCACGGCCTTGCCACACGTCACGTTTACCGATCCCCAAATCGCGAGTGTCGGCTTGACCGAGCGACAAGCGAGGGAGAAAGGGCTCCGTGTGCAAACCTCGCGGCTCTCGCTTGAGCATGTTCCGAGGGCGCTGGCTTCCCGGAATACCAAAGGCCCTATTAAGCTGGTCGCTGAGGAAGAAACCGGGCGATTGGTGGGCGCACACGTTCTCGCAGCCGAAGCGGGTGAGGTGATCCAGGAGGCCACCCTCGCCATCCGGTTTGGGCTGACTGTGCGGGACGTGGCTGACACCTTTCATCCCTACCTGACGATGGTGGAAGGGCTCAAGCTGGCCGCGCTGACGTTCAAGAAGGATGTAAGCAAGCTGTCCTGTTGCGCTGGGTAGCGGAATTGGGTTGTGAGGGAACAACCCGGCAGGGAGGTGAAGGATGACGGAGTGTGGATGGATGCCCATGATGGGACCGGGTCTGCTGTTGATGGTGCTGTTCTGGGTGTTTGTGATCGTCGGCGTCGTCTACCTCGTCCGATGGTTGATGGGGCAAGGAATAGCCAGCCGGCCTGAATCAAGCTCGATATCCTCAAAAAACGGTATGCCCGTGGTGAGATCAGCAAGCAAGAGTTTGAGGAAATGCGACAGGACTTGCAGGTCTAGGGATATCTTTTCCGGCGCAGCGCAGACGGAACTTTTCTTTCAACAAGGAGGTCACACATCATGTGGCGCACGATCAGCAGTTTAGTGCTTCTTGCCGTCAGTACTTTGTTCACACCCAGCTTCGTCCAAGCGCAACAGGCAACGCCGGTGCGAATCCTGATCCACATGAAAACGTCGCTCGCGCTGGACGATGCCCAGATCTGCGCGGTGCCGAATGTGGCCTGGGCGGCGGTGAAGGCGGGGCACACGGTGACGATTTTGGTAGATGCGAGCGCCGTCACGTCAGTGACAAAGGGCTTTGGTTGGTTCAGAGGGGTGATTGGATCTGACTCAACGGCGCTCGATCGTGCGGGGCTACCGGAGCGGGAACGGCAGAGTTTGTCGGAGCAAATGGGCATCCCGCTCGAACAGGTGCCGCACAACTATGGCGAGTACTTTGATTTTCTGAAGAACAAGCTGGGCGTTGAAATCTACGGAAATCAGACGATGATGCTGCTCTACAAGATCGATCTGGCGCGAGTTGCTGCCTCAGTCACCCCGATTCCGCTAAATAAGATGGTGGAGTTGTTCGTATCAACAGACCGAGTGATCGTGTACTGACCCCAACAACGTTAGTGCGGATGAGAAGGCAGATCGACTAGGAATTGAGCACCTGCCTCTCTCTCCGGACGGACTACACCCAAACCTGTCAGCAGGTAATGACCTGATACCCCTGCGCTACGAGTTTCCTGAAGCTTGGATGCCCGTCATATTCCCCGGTCAGCTTCACGCCCAGGCGACCACCTGTTCTTTCACCCCCAATGCCCCAGCGCAGAACTCGCACGCGCCCCCGATCCGGTCCTTCACCGCAGCATACAAGCCGTGTGCCATGTGATCGGACTTCTCCAATTCCGGAATCCACTTGAGGCCCGCTCCATCAAAAATAAGTTGCACGTCATCGTGGCCGTCCTTGAATTCCTTCGCGGCTTCCAGCGCGTTCACGACGCGCCCCAGCCCTTTATCGGTTTCTGTGTCGGTCGGAACAATGATCGCTACTTTGGACATGATGCACTCCTTTTAGAAGACAGTAGATGAATGAAAAATCCGCCGCTGCTTCCTGCATGGGCCGGAAGCCCGGCATAGCATAAAGGTGATGACGAGCGCACACCCTAGCGCGACCCCACATCGACCAATCTGTGGTGCGGCTTGCAAACCCTCACGACGAGATTTTTATTCGTAACTTGTGAGGTGCCTTACAGATGGAGCGTGCGTCGGCAGGTAGAATCGCGCCAAGAAACGAACACACCTGATCACTCACAAGGAGGTGCGCCATGACCTGCACGAGATGCGATGGCCTGATGGTCAGCGAGCGGATTTGCGACCTTCAGGGGATGAGCAGCGATCTCTGCGCAGAGGGATATCGTTGTCTGCTCTGCGGCGACATTGTCGATACGGCGATTCTCGAAAACAGACGGCGTTTGACGAATGCGATCGCGCCGCTCACGGGTTCCAGTCCTTACCTGCTACGGCTCGTGGAGGCATGAGATGTGACGGACACATTGAGGAGGTGGCGTATGACAGCCCAAGACGACCCGGTCATGGCATTGCACATTCAACTTCACGAATTGCCCTGTCCGGCCTGCGGCGGTCATGAGCTGGTTCCGATGCTCCAGTGCGATTACTACCCGGATGGATGTCTCTGGATGGTGCGATGCCATGCGTGTCGGACACAGTATCATCTCGACCATCGCAGTGTGCCGGCATGCAGGTAATACGAGTGGCATGCTTTGCGAAACCTCTGGAATCATGGGCTGTAGAACAAGAAGCTCACATAACAAGAGAAAGGGTGAACATATGCCACTTGCACAATTGAAAGGACTCAGCGGGTTTCTCAGTCTGGAGCAGAAACAGGAGCTGATCCGCAAGGTCACGGATGCGATCGTCTCCGTAGAAGAAGAAGGGTTGCGACCCATCCATGGGTCATCGTAGAGGAAGTCCCGTCGGGTCAGTGGGGTGTCGGCGGCTCACCTGTTACGAACGAGGCCTCGAAACACATGGCCGCGCAGGGGAAGTAACCGGCTAATACCACGAAGGAGGATCATCATGAAGTTTCAGGTTCATACGAAGGAAACGGCTCCGGAAGCCTCGCGGGCGACGCTCGAAGCCACCGCAAATAAATACGGATTTGTGCCAAATTTGTACGGCGTGCTGGCCGAGTCACCCACGGCGATCCAGGCCTACGCGGCCATCAACAAGGCGCTGGAGCAGAGCACCCTCACGTCGGTGGAACAGCAAGTCGTGATGTTGACGGTCAGTGCCGCCAACAGCTGTGCCTACTGCATGGGAGCCCATTCCACGGTGGCGCAAATGATCCATATGCCGGAGCAGATTCTCGTAGAACTTCGGGGTCAGCGCGACCTTTCGGATACAAAACTCAATGCGCTACGCCTGCTGGTGGTGTCTGTCTTGCACCATCGGGGGTGGGTGCCGGAGAAGGATCTCAAGCAATTTGCTGCGGCAGGTTACGATGAGCGGCAACTGTTGGATGTGGTCACGATCGTGGCCCTTAAGACGTTGAGCAATTATGTGAATCACATTGCGCACACGCCGCTCGATCCGCAATTTGTGTCACAGGAGTGGAAGGCCCAGGCCGCCACAGTCGCCTGACGAGCTCAGCCGGTCTTCTCCGACTGACCATCGGCTGGCTGAGTTCGACAAATGTAAGCTGCCTTACAGCGGATCTGCAGCGCGACCAGTAGGATGTGATCGTACTGGTCGGCCGTCCACTCACGTTATATCGGGATCATGATGTTCTCATAGTCTAGAAAGGAGGTCCGTCAATGAACGAGTCGTGATGTGCGATGGACGGGGAGCATATTTAACAAGTCGGCAAGAGAGTCGTACCAAGAACACATACCATAAAAGGAGATTCCCATGAACGCCAATACGAAAAAGAATGCCATCGTCCATTCTGCGCTGCTCGTCGCCTTGAGCCTGGCCGGAGCCCAGGCGGCGGCCGCTGCGGCTCCAAAGGAACCGGAACTGCCTGCCGGTTGGGAAGCGTGCGGAGGCGTCGCTAAAGCCGGGATGAACGACTGCGCGGTCAGGACCAGCCTCCATTCTTGTGCGGGCATGGCCAAAGGCGACAACGAGCCTGATTCGTATGTGTTTCTGCCGAAAGGGTTGTGCACCAAGATTGCGAAGGGCACCGTACTGGCCATCACCAAAGACGATCTGGCGAAAATGAAAGAGATGAGCATGAAGAAGATGTAGGGCGACCAGCCATGTCTTTTCAGCATTTCGCCCCGATCCCGGCGCAAGCCGGGATCGGACTGCGGTCACACCATTTTCGCGAGATCCTGGACGCGCCTCCGCCGGTGGCCTGGATGGAAACCCATCCGGAAAACTATTTCGGGGACGGAGGCGTGCCGCTTCGCGTCCTTGAGTGGATCAGGGGCCGGTACCCTTTGAGCTTCCATGGGGTTGGATTGTCGCTCGGCTCTATCGATCCGATCGACCACGTCCATCTACACAAACTGAAAGCCTTGATCGATCGCTTCGATCCCGCCTTCGTGTCGGAGCATCTCTCGTGGAGTTCCGTTGGCGGTCGTTTCTTCAATGAGCTGCTCCCATTGCCTTCTACCGAGGAAAGCCTGAATCATATCTGTTCACGGATCGACGAAATCCAGAATGCCTTGCAACGACCCCTCCTTGTCGAAAACATCACCCGGTATCTGACGTGGCAGGATTCCACAATCCCGGAAGGTGAGTTCATCGCCACGGTCTCGCGCAGAACAGGCTGCGGAATTCTGCTTGATCTGAATAACGTCTACGTCAACGCGGTCAACTTTCACATGGACCCGTTCGAATTCCTGGAGGCCATTCCGGCTGCGGCTGTCTGGGAAATCCATCTGGCAGGTTTCGATCGCTTCGGGAGATGGCTCATCGATACCCATGGCGAGACGGTCTGTCCGGAAGTCTGGGGCCTCTTTCAGTGGGCGATTCATCATTACGGGCCACGCCCGACGTTGATCGAGTGGGATACCAACATGCCACCGCTGTCTGTCCTGGTCGATCAGGCCCAGCAGGCGGATATGATTCTTGGAGGCTGCCATGTTGCGGCTTCATGAGGTTCAGCAGGCGTTCGCCAATGCGATGATCAATGGAAGCCACCAGGCCGTGACTGGGGCGATCGTTCTGAAGGACTCAGCCCTGCGAAGCGTAGCGCTTTATCGCCGCCTGATCCGGACCAACTATACGCAGGTGCTCGCGGTCACCTATCCGGTTCTGCGCCGGCTGGCCGGGCCTCGGTACTTCGATATCCTCGCGCGTGGATATCTGAAGAAATACCCCTCGACCAGCGGCGATCTGTTTTCTTACGGGCAGCATTTTCCGGCGTTTCTTCACGAACTGCAGGTCCCCCGCCTACTGGTCGAACTGGCACGATTGGAATGGGCCTGCCATGAAGTGTATCAGGCTGCCGATGCTCCACCGCTCTCCCATAACCAACTCGATGCCATCGCATCGGCTGATCCGTCGGACGTGACGTTCCGCCTGAACGCGGCTGTGCGACTGCTTCGATTCTCTTTGCCGATCCAACGCGTGTGGGTGGCATTGCAACCGGACGCCCCGACAGACATCGCGGTCGACCTGCCGCTGCCGGAGAATGAAACCCGCATCGTCGTGACAAGAGCCGAAGGGAGAATCCGCCTGGCAACTCTCGCTGATCTCGACTACCGGTTGCTCGAAGCCATGGCTGACCGAAAGACCGTAGCCGAGGTCGAGCAGATGGCCATAGAGACCCACCCCGAGTTCGATTTCACTCGGTTTATGACTTCCATCATGGCTTTGAACGTGCTTGCCGGAGTTTCCGTAGAGGTACTCTCATGACACAAGGGACTGGCTTGTTGACACGCGCGGCTATTGGTGCAGTTCCAGCCTACCGTCGGTTGGTCTTGGGGCTGGAGGCCGTACTTCCACTGTTCGACCTGACCGTCCGCCTGTACCTGGCGCATATCTTCTGGAAAGGCGGAATGGCCAAGCTCTCCAGTTGGATGTCGACCGTGATGCTCTTCACCATGGTCTACGATGTGCCCCTGCTGCCGCCCGAGATGGCGGCCTACCTATCCACGGCCGTTGAGTTAGGCGGCTCGTTTCTGCTGGCCATCGGTCTGGCCGGACGCTGGGCGGCCCTCTCGCTCTTCGGGCTCAATATCGTCGCGTCGATTTCGTACGGACAATTATCCGAAGCCGCTCTGCAAGAGGCGTTCTATTGGGGCATTCTCTTCCTGTACTTCGTCCTGCACGGACCGGGACTCCTCTCCGCCGACGCCCTGTTACGCCACCTCATTCGACGCAGGCGGTCAAGGAGCGCTACCGAGCAGAATCTTACCGAACAGACGGTCCCTCACAGTGCCTAGAATGCATCGGACGCAGAGAGGAAGGTAGGCTTGCCATGGAGGGATAACCGGGCGGGCTACGCGTGGAACAGGGAAGAGAATCCAGCCCACCCAACCGGACCGAGGCTTAGCTCAAGTAGTTCCGTGGAAGGCAACTCATGGGTTTAGGGGAGTTCCTTCGGACCGAGTGTCGCACAGGTCTTATTCAGCAGGAAATACACGGGGCAGAATCCTGTGAATGCGCTCTGAATCAGCGTGATTCCGATCACGCCAGGTAGGAGTGACCAAGCAGGATGGAGGCTATAGCCCAAGGCTATGCCAAGGGTGATCACCGCCCCGACGATACCATCGTGGATTCGTCTCTTGGTGTTGTTCATGATCCATTCTCCCTTGAAGCCGCAGAATAGAATCGACACAATCCGACGAGTCGTTACAAAATTGTATCAGCCCTGATTTCCAGGATAAACAGTCATCATCAATTCAAGCATTGGGTTCAGTCGACCCTGCGCTTGAGCACGATATCTCCGTAGTACGCCTCCGCCGATTCCCCGGTATTGTCGGTATCCGTCATGATGGCGATGCCGGACATCATGGGCGGCTCCTGGCCAAACACCCGCTTGTAGTCTTCATAGACGTTGCGCTCTTCAGTAATCCACGTGTTGAGTTTGGCCGGCCCGCTTTCCACCACAATCATGTGCACCTGTTCGGTGTAGGGGTTGGGCACCGCCGTCCCCACCGGCGCCCGACTCTCCCAGATGTAATTGATGGCGCCGAGCGGTGGATAGCGCCCATAGATCAGCTTGGCCGCTTCGTACTTCGCCTTGCCAAAGAGGCCCACTTTCGCACTGTCGTATTGAAAGGTGACGTAGATGCGGGCTGGATAATCATCTCCCTCTTTCTTTGTCACATTGCCAGCCTTCAAGATATTCGACACGTTCCACTGCCATTGGATGATGGGATATTCCTTCGGATCGATCAGAAGTTCTTTCGTGTACCCCGAAGAAGAGGCCTGACTGGCGGCCTTGACGACGACGCGCTCACCATCGCGTACCAGGTTGTATGTCGTGTGTTGGGGAATTTTTGGAAAGGTGAGCGGCTTCCAGCCGTCCGGCCATGACCCACTCGGAGCAGTGGTCGAAAAGGGGCCGACCGCTATGGTGGCGGGGGATCCGGCTTGTAGCCGGGTCGGATCACCCAAGATCATGCCGATCAGGACAAATACCACGAGACCGACGATCACGAAAGAAATATGCGGTGCCATACGCTCTGTCCTTTCAACACAACGTGCGTGAAACCTATGTATTTACGACGCGCTTCTCTATCGCCGCATCCACGCAAACAACCTGATCAACAGCTTTTTGGTCCTCTGCGTAAAATGCGCTTTACGCCAGAGGGTGACGACTTTCTTGGTGACCTCAGCCTGTGTGGGATAAGGATGGATGGTCGTAGCGATCGTCTTGGCGCCTGCTCCCGCCTTCATGGCAACGGACAATTCGCTGATCATGTCGCCGGCATGGGCGGCTACGATCGTCGCGCCGAGAATCTTATCCGTCCCTTTTTGAATGTGGACCCGCGCAAACCCGTCTTCTTCTCCGTCCAGAATCGCCCGATCAACTTCGTCGAGTTTGTAGGTGTAGGTTTCGACTTCGATGCCTTTCTCTTTTGCATCCTGCTCGTACATCCCGACATGGGCCACTTCCGGTTCGGTAAAGGTACACCAGGGCATGATCAGCGATTCGACGCTGGCATAACCCAACCCAAACGGGTGGGGAAACAGCGCATTCTGGATGACGATTTGGGCCATAGCATCAGCTGCGTGGGTAAACTTGTAGCGTGAACAGACATCGCCGGCCGCAAAAATCCTGGGGTTCGTCGTCTGCAATCGAGCATTCACCGTGATCCCGTTCTTGTCATAGTCGACTCCTGCCGCCTCCAACCCAATCCCCTCTATATTCGGTGTTCGTCCGACCCCAACAAGGATTTCGTCGACGGTCACATCGTACTGCTGGCCATGCGAGCCGACCGTCAAACGTGTGCCGCCTTCGATCTTTCCGACCTGCAACTGTTTCCCACAACACAGCAACTTCACTCCATCGCGCACCATCTGTTGTTGGACGATGTCCGCCGCATCACGATCCTCGTTCGGCATGATCCCGTGCATCGCTTCGATGAGGTACACTTGGCTCCCAAATCGGGCAAAGGATTGCGCCAGTTCGCACCCAATCGGGCCAGCCCCGATCACACCGATGCGCTGTGGCAGCTCCGTCAAGGAAAAGACGGTTTCGTTTGTCAGGTACCCGGCCTCCTGTAGGCCGGGTATCGGAGGAGCCGATGCTCGTGCACCGGTGCAGACAGCGGCTTTCACAAACGTCAGGATCCGGGTACCCGCCGGTCCTTCGACTTGGATGGTATCGAGACCGAGAAAGCGCCCGCTGCCGATGTAGATGTCCACGCCCAGTTTGGCATATCGATGGGCTGAATCGTTGTGACTGATCCGCGCGCGCAACTTTCTCATGCGCGCCATGACTGCGCCGAAGTCATACGTCACGCCAGCGGGTATATGCAGACCGAATTCCGCTGCTTTCCGGAGATCGGCCCAGGCCCTGGCGGCTCGGATTACCCCTTTCGACGGCACACATCCGACATTTAGACAGTCTCCACCCATGAGATGCTTTTCGATCAACGCGACTTTGGCCCCCAGGCTTGCCGCAACGACCGCTGTGATGAGTCCCGCCGTGCCGGCTCCGATGACTACGATATTGTAGCGACCGGTCGGCTCTGGGTTGACCCAATCGGCAGGATGCACATTGGTGACGAGCTGCTGGTTGTACTCGTCATTGGGAAGAACCAACGACTGTCCATGCGCACTCATTGCAACGGTTTCTGAGACAGGATTCATCATCGTGTAGCACCATTCGTTATAAGTTATCGGTTGATCGATGACCTATTCATGACGCTGGTTTGGTCGCAAATCTTTTATAGATGACGGGCAGGAGGGCGAGCAGCCCCAAGAGCACGAAGGCGCTGATGACGCTGGGCGACGCAATTTCCTTCGGGGAGTTTATGGTACCCAGTTGGCGTCCCGCATAGGCATAGACGAAGGAACCAGGAATAATGCCGAGCGCGGTGGCTCCGATATAGGTTCCCGCGCTGACGCGAGTCAGCCCGGATACGAGGTTGACCACGAAGAACGGAAAGAGTGGAATTAGCCGGAGGGTCAGCAGGTAGCTGAACGCATTCTTGGCGAAGCCTTCTTGGAACGGTCTCAGCGATTTCCCGAACTTCTGCTCCACGGTGTCCCGCAACACATACCGTGCGGTCAGAAACGCCAGGGTGGCGCCGGTTGTCGCCCCGAGATTGACGAACAGCGTACCAAGGGCGGCACCGAACGCGAACCCTCCAGCCAACGTGAGAATGACCGCACCCGGCAGCGATAAGCCGGTGACGATCACATAGGCCACAATGAAGAGGCCAACTGCAGCGACATAATTCGCCTCTGTAAACGCCAGCAGATGGTCCCGATTGTCTTTCAGGGCAGCTAACGACAAGAATCGTCCGAGGTCAAAATAGAAGAACGCCCCGATGGCCAGTCCGATCACCAGAGCGATGATCACCTTGCCCGAAGGATGCCCCTTAGCGGGCGTAACGGGTAACGTGCCCTGATGCAAAGGGGGCATCGGATGGGGCGTGTCATTCTGAGGCTCGTCTACGCACTGTGTTTCCATGGACTGGACTCCCTTCGTGTGGCTGAGCGAAACCTTATGGAGGTTCTCCTGCACATCAGGCTTTCCGGAAGTATCACCTCTCAACATGACTTCACAATAACCCACGTGCCGTTGAGATTCTGTGAGCCAGTTCACAGTGTGATAGGTTGAGGACGGCCAGGAGAACAGCCCCATCACACGGCACGATGTCGTTGTTCTTTCGCACGAATGTGTCAGGTGGATGACAGACCCTTTTCGAACAGACGATGCCACCGAAGGACTGTGGCATCAAGAGATGTCTTGCCTCATGGGAGGAGAAGTCATTAGACTGTCGGTCTGAATCGGCGGTGGAGCACATGGAACAGCCTTCCTCATCCTCCAATAAGCTGTGGTATCTCAAGCATATTCGCTTGTTCGACGGGATCTCTCCGTCTGCTATGCAGGAGATGGAGAAGATTACCCGAATGGAGGAAGTCAAAAAGCGCCAGCCTCTCTATCTTCCCGGTGATCCGAGCAGCAGTGTCTATTTGCTGAAAAAGGGGCGTGTCAAAATTGCCAACACGGCCCCGAACGGGAAAGAGGTCACATTTGAAATCCTGGAGCCTGGCGAAGTCTTCGGTGAGTTGGAGGTGTTGGAAAATACCCCCCGCTCGACCTCAGCGGAAGCCCTCGATGACACACTGATTTGCGTGATCCCACGCAAAGACTTCGACCAGTATTTAGCGATGCATCCGAACGTAACGGTGAAGTTGACCAAGCTTATCGGCCTGCGACTGAGGAAAATCCAGAGCCGCGTCGAAGACCTCGTCTTTCGGGATGTCCCGGCGCGTTTGGCCCACCTCCTGTTAGAGTTGAGCAAGACCGATGGTGTGACAGACCAACACGGGATTCGTCTGAAGGCCAAGTTGACCCACCAAGAAATGGCCAATCTGATTGGCTGTAGCCGTGAAACGGTGAGCACCATCATGGGACAGTTTCGGGATCAAGAGTTCATTCATATGGACGGACGGACGATCACCATTCTGAGACCGGACGCCCTTTCTCACCTCGCTTCTTGAGCAGTTCCTCTCTTGCTCTTCAATCAACGGGCCTCTTGCGAGCGACGGGAGCAGACGCTGTTCCCATCACCTGCACGTACATAGGCCCGTTGCCCAAGCCTAGGATTTCGGTTTCACAAGTTGAATCGAACGGGTCATACCAAAACAACACTGGTTCCCTGCGCAAGGTTGTTGTTGATATCTCGCGCCAAGGGGATTTGGGCCATAAAATACAACGAAGTCGCTTCCGTATATCGAGAGTTGAAGAGTTGTCCAATGTCGAGTTGGAATCCTGGTGTACAGGCAAAGTAGGTCGATCCGGTATTCGACACTCGACGATCGAGGATCCGAGGATCAATCACCGTCGGTTCCTCCCCTGAAAACGGTGCGGCCGATTGCTCCAGATTTGCCGTGACGTTGTCGTGCGTGAGATAGCGGAAGTTGAATTGCTGAGACAACACAAGCCAGGGGGTCGTGACCAGATTCACGCCGGCGTTGAACTGATAGTCATCTCCAAACTGATACCTATTCCGATTGCGGAAGGTATGGCGATAGCTGGCGAAGGCGAACTGGCTCAACCGGTGGGGAATCAACTCATAGTTCTGGTAGAGCGAGCCGATGAGACCAACATGGCCACGCCCCAATTGCCCCGAGGATTCCAAGATCTGCCCCGAGCTGTCCCGTGCCTGGGTATCCCCGGTCGGCAGTTCAAGTACGAACCCCATGACGATAGCGTGGCGAAGCGCCGGCCACACATTGTACTTGGCCGTCATCCGCACGTCGCCGAAGCCGTTATCTGAAAAGTTGACGGGCTCCCCGGCCTCCGTTGCAGACTCGCCGAGCCCATCAATGTGCAGATGCTTTCGCTTGAGATATGGCACTGTCATTTAAAGAGCACGCCGGTCCGTGAGACCATAGTTCAAGTCGAGCGTATAGGTCTGTGTGATGGTTCGAATTCCCTGGTGGTGATCTAGAATCAACCGTTGCTGCGCCTAATCCGCAGCTGAAATGATCCCCGTGGCACCGCTCAGCAGCCGCATCGGAGTATAGTTATAGATCCCACTCACCGTCAGCACGCCTTGTTGCGGGACCTGTTGCTGTGCTCCGATCACCACAAAGCAGCTCACGGCGCCACAGGAGGTCGGCGCCTCCGATCGGATAAACACGGTGAGGAGTGCCAGAAAGAAAAGAAATGACACGTGTCGAGTCAATCGCATGGTACGAACTCCTTCAATGGTCAGTTCACGTCTTCCGCCGAAACGAAGACGTACCGAGAGAATGACGAGAGCGCCCGCTCACGATCCTCTCTGGGTGGACGTGCCAGGGGCACGGATACCAGTCCACGCGAGGTCGCACTCGGGCTGACGAACGATCTGTTGCTGACACCGGTCAGGCCTCGGAGGGCGGTCCTCGGGTGAACGAGTGAGACGGTGGGACATTCCGCCTAGGGGGCGGATGGTTGCAGTCGAGAACCGCTGCCTCTGCAAGCTGAGCGCCTGTCAGGGAGAAGGAGGTATTCATGGCCTGACCGGCTGCACAGAACCACGCACAGAGAGAATTCGAATGGCTCTTCGCGTGATGGTTCCCGTGATCGAACTCGTGCACGATCAGGTGAGGGCTGACCAAGACGATCGAGGCGAACAGCACCCCTGCCAGCACGATCATGAGAGGCAGTCGGAATGGAGCATGCATAGACAGAGGGATCCAGAAGCCGCATCCACGAGCCGCCCGTGATGGGCAGAGGTACTGCCCAATGGATCAATGATCTACGAGATTCCGCCTCAATGTTTGTGATGCCGGCCGAGAATTCGTCGTTCTGCCTCCAGCCAATGCTCCACATCGTGCTCATGTGCACACCCGCACTCACAGAAAAGCTGATAAGCAAGAGTACGGATGTCTTCTTGCGCCGCCTCACGGTCCGTCCCGGACGCGATTCCCTTCTTGGCGTCTTTTTTCTCTTTGCCCATAACTCCTCCCTTGTTGTGTCAGGTGGTCGGGATGTTCCCACTTACTCGTTCTTTTACCAGCCTTTTCAATCTGCCGGCTGTAAGGTACCTCACAATCACCGAGAGATTGCACCATGGTAGGGCCCAGGGGTTGAGGCGAGGTGGATGGTAGAGAAGCGTGCCGAATCGATGGCTGTTGGGAGCAGGGCCTGCAAAGCGGGAAAGTGGTGACGGCGGCGAGCACGGTCAGGATTGTTGGATAAAGCAGAAACCGAGACCACCGATATCCTTACCCTTAGGTCAGTGGTCCCCCACAGGAATCGCATCGCGGGGCACCGTCTACAACAGGACGCGTCGGCTGACCGGGTGCGAGATGGATGTGAGACGCCACCGGCATGTCGCCGCGCAGCAGACGAACCCAGCGCGCCGTGGGGTAGCGGAGCACCAGTTTCGGCAGGAGCAGCAGTACCGTCACCATGGCCGTCCCCGACAGAATCATCAGCCACGCGCCGGAAACCACCTGACTGCCTGCGTAGGTCAGCGCGAACGTCGGCGGAATCATCCCCACGAAAGTAACCAGGGCGAAGGTCCGGAGGGACATGTTCGTCAAGCCGGCGCCGTAACTGATCACGTCGAACGAGAAGAGCGGGACCAGCCGGGCCAGCAGAACAAAGATCGCCAGATGGCGGTCCGAACATCGTTCGCAAAATACAACATTGGTCCGCAGCAGTTTGGTGAGGATCTCCTGCCCCAACGTGCGTCCGATGAGAAAGCTCGCAATCGCGCCGATCTCTGCACCGATGACGGAGTAGGTTGTTCCCAGTATCGTTCCGAAAGTGGCGCCAGCAGCGATGACTAGGGGCAGATCGGGAAGCGGGCTGATGACAACGGAGGTCGCCATCAGCGCCATGAACAAGAGCGGTCCGAAGGGGCCGGCTGTGCGTAGCTGGTGGGCTACTTGCTCAGGCTTCAGCAGTTCTCCGAGATCAAGCCAGGATACCACCACGTAGGTGCCGACAAGGCCGACGAGAAGTGCTCCGAATTTCAGCCAACCGGTTCTTGTGGCCGCCATGCAGTTTCCCGTTCCGTCAAAAGAATTGAGGTGTGAAGAGTGAAATCCCAACAAAGGGCAGCACCCCGTTGATCCCCGGTATTGCGGTCGCCAAGATTGGCGTTTGAAATGTGGTACAACTGCACGCCCATCGTCCAGGTGATCCGGTCCGTCACAAAATTGTGCACTCCGGGGCGGTCTCCATGACAAATTCAACCTGTGTGATCTGTTCTGGAATCCGTGGTGCCAGATTGGTCCAGATCATGCCCGCGCCGGCATCCCAGAACGGCACCCATCGCCCGAACGACAGAAAATTGTATTTCAGGAGGAACGACCCTCCTGTCGCTTCCGCTGCAAACGGCTCGGTAAAACGAGCGAACACCGGTTGAACTAAGACTTCGACGTTCCCTTGCCACCAGCCGGCTCCCAGCGGATCGGTGAGCACTATTCCCACGCGCGGCATGACGAACACCGCGCTTCGGTTGGAGGAGGGGCCGTTGCCAACCACCGTTGTGCCCTGTGCGTAGCCCAGCGCCCCACCGAGTTCGAGGGCGCCTTTGGTCATCAGGTTGCGCGCTTCAAAGGAGGATTGCGCTATCGCTTCACTGCCCTCGCCCCAGACTACTACGATGACGAGTGTCGATAGTAATAACAAGGCGCCGATTTGTCGACGCACATTTCTCAGCATGTCGGGTCTCCTCGTACAGTCACATGGTCGCTCGTGTCATTCAACGCTGCCTTCCTTCGCATGACCATCCTCGCTTCCCTTTTCATCCATCATCGGACGAATGGCATGTTACGGCACATTCATGTCGCAGGTCTGTGATGTGTCTTACAGAGCAGGTGTGGTCAGGATTGAGCCGAGTCCGGCACGGGCGGGTCATGACCGGCAGATCAACGGAACCCAAAAACCCTTTGCGAACGGATTGACATAGGACCATCCCAGACGACGATACGTCTGCTCTGGAATGCCGATATCAGCTAGGAAGAGCTGTCCAGTTCGTTCAGGCAGCAGACCGGTCTTGGGGAGAGCCAGCGTCATGGTCCAATGGGGTTGGATACAGTCTCCAGGCCTGTGACCGGTTGTAGCGTCCACTCCCGACGGCACGTCGAGCGCCAGAATCGGCATGCCCGTGCCGTTCGACCACCGAATCAAGTCAGCGACCGGACTTCTTGGGGCGGAACGGAGTCCGTATCCGATCAGGCCGTCGAGGATCAGATCGACCGGTTCCGCGCTCAAGGAGGCGTCGTCGATTTCTCTGCCCTGTGTGGACCGGAAGATTGTTCGTTGAAATGCCGGAACTTCTTCAAGTCGGTCAGGCTCAGCGAGGCAGAGTCTGACGTTGATACCGCGATTGGCCAGGTGGCGAGCGGCGCAGATTCCTCCTCCGCCATTGCCTCCACTCCCAGCCAGCACGACGATGCGCGAAGCCGTCCGCTGCTCGCCAAGCAGCGCGATGGCGAGCAGCGCCAGGTTGCGCCCGGCATTCTCCATCATTTGAAACAGGTTGGGTCCGGTCGCTTCGCTGGCGAGGCGGTCCCCTTCCCGCATCTGCTCCGCCGTCACCGCGGGAACTTCGACTCCCGTGTCCGTGAAGAATCGCATGGTGTTCGTTGTGACCGTCATTCTGTATAGACCAGCAGCTGCGCGCCGATGATCAGGATGAGGATTCTCCAAACTCGTGTCATTCAGAGACCGCCGTTTCCGCAGAGATTGTCTGTCGCGTCTCTAGGAGATGCATAATGGCAACAGCACCCCTCAGTAGCCCTCCGTTCCAACGACGAACGAGCCGAAGATAATTCACATCCCCATAGCTAGGATCCAGGCGAATCGCCTGGCGGTAGTTTTGCAGCCCCTTGTCGACGGAGCCAGAGGAGAAGCATCCTAGCCCCAGGCCAGCCCAGGCACTGGCAATGGAAGCATCCTGGCTCACTGCGGTCTGCCATTGCACGATGGCAGACTCCAATTCCCCATGTTCGAACAAGGCGAACCCGAGATTGCTCTTGGCTACGGCATTGTTCGGGCTCAAACGGACGGCGGTGGAGAACTCCCCAATAGCACCAACGTAATTCCCTTGGACATACAGGACCATCCCAAAATAATTATGTGGGGTAGGGCTTTTCGGATCGAGTCGAATCGCCGTTCGAAGCTCCTCGGAGGCTTTGGGGAGATCTCCCAGCAAAAACAGCAGCGTCCCCAGTTTGTTATGTAAGTTGGCTACTTCGTGTGGGCTGTAGATGACGTTTGTCTCCCCACGCTGAGTCACGAGTTGGTCGGGGCTTGATATGTCCAAGCGGGTTGCACACCCGACACTGATCAGAGACAGTCCCGCAAACGCCGATGCAACAATGTGAAGTTTCATCATATCGAACTCCTGTCGGTCACCTGCCTGAACTAAGCCAGATTTCTTCGAGTTGCTAAATAATCCCGGATTCCGCAGTGGAAACAATGACTTTTGTTCTGTGCCGTTTCGACCAGCAGAAATCTGTTCTGCACTCCCGTTTCAAGATTTCTCACTCCGTTCACATGACAAAGGACATAATGGCTGATCGTCTGATTGATACACGGGGTGATCGCTGGTGTCTGCTCCGGACGTCGTTTGAGCAGTGTCCCTAACCCGCTTAGTAAGAAGTGAATACCTGTGTGTCCGGATGAAACGCGTACCATGCGAACCAGAAGGCCATCACGGAGAGGATTGGCTTCCCCTGTTCGTCGACCACCGAGGCGCTGCGAGACGCTGCGTTGTAACGTACGGTCACTCGCTGTCCGTTCACCTGGTCGGCCACGGGTGACGACACCTTGTTCAGTTCCAGAAAGGGATAGGCTTTAGTGACGCCATCAATCTCGAGACCGACCACCCATTCCTTGGGGTGGTAGCGGGAATCGACATGGGTAATGTCGAAAAACAGCTCGGAGCTTTCGCCATACCCTGCGTAAGGATCGCGATCGTAGTTGTGGAACGACCCGGTTCGTGCCGAGAGGACGACGGTAGAGGGATGAGCGGTGCGCCAGTCCCTCCAGATCGTATGTTCTATGAACATCGGCCTGAGCTTCTCTCCCGTCAGCGGTCCGGAAACGGCATGCATGCCGACTTGCGACCAGAGGCTCTCCGTCTGATGGTCGTACATGAGCAGATCGCTTTGATAGAGCAGGCCGGAGACGCCGAAGGTATGTCTCCGTCCCTGCACCTCAGCCTCGAAGGCCATGCCGGTGCCACAGAGGGGGCAATAGGTAACGACGATGGCCTTCCCCCCGATCATGTCGTTGACGATTTCATGCCAATTGAGGATTTTTATCGGATACGCCTTGGCCTCCGAGCCTGCTGTGAGTCCGAGCACTCGGTCGTCGTCACGGAGAAATGTGGAATCTGAGCCCGAGATGAACTTAGGAGTCAGGATGGCCGGTATGCCGTCCTTCCCAGGCCCCCCGTCAACGAACTGGTCCAGTGGAACGCTGTGGCGTGACAGATCAAAGGTGGTGGTCGGGATCTTTCTGAATCCCAGCCAGGCCATGAGGATCAACAGGGCACCACCTGCGAGAAGCAGCACCCAGCGCCACTGCGGAGAGGTGAGACGGTGCCACCAGGTCGTGTTCACGGGCGACGCGAAAGTCATAAGTGCACTGCGATCTGCCAGCTGAATACGTGGCTCATATCGGTCGTCTCAGAGCAGGAGAAGTGAGCACGGTCATCGTTCCCGATAGTATCGTTGCAGGGGTGTTGTGAAGAGGCACACGGTCGGACAGATATCGGTCAAAGGTTTGAACCATTCGAATCGTCGACACAATGGCCTCGCATCTCCGAGGGCCCACAGCACTCAGACAGAAGGCATGTGGTAGTGCGGCGATCTGGTATAGTCCACTCGCATTTGTGGTGATGGCCAATGCCACGATTCGCCTGGTTCGAGCATCGAGGACATCAAGGTCGACGTCGTCCCTGAATAGTTCCCAGGCCGCCTCGAGATAGGCTGGTCTCGCCTGAAGCGCGGCAAACAAGTCGGGAACAAACGAAATGCCGAAGGTCTCGGTAATGTCTACGAGGACTGTCTCAGCGGCCAGGCGGCGGGATCGTTCAGCACCGCATTCAGCTCGCTCAGCGTGTTCGGTCGTTGTGCTGTGTTGTACCATAGCCTGCGCCACATGAAGGGGTACACCGGTCATCGCAAACCTTTTACTGGTCTAGCTGAGTCCACTCCCCTACTTTTCGGAGTAACCACTCTTTCTTCGGCACACCTGTTGCCACGGTCTGGCCATTGATGACGACGACTGGCAGGACCGAAAAGCCCAGTCTTTCAATGTCTTTCTCCGCTAGCTGATGAACCGTCACGGCCCATGTTGGATACTGTTCAAGGACGTCCGTCGCAAGTGATAGGATTGATTGCTCTGACAAGCATCTGTCGTGGAAATAGAAGTCAACTCGCCGCATGTGCACAGGATAGATTGGTCGGTCCAAATGAATCTGTAAGCTGGGTTACAGGACGGGAAGGATCAATGGGACTCTCAACAATGAGGGCAGCCATGCGCATGAGATATCTCCCAGTCGGGTTGTCGGTAGAAGGGCATCTGCGCACGCCACTCCCCTTTCGACTTCCTTTCAATGGATGCAACCGTAGGAATGGAAGTTCGTGCCCCCTGATCGTTTCAGCCTGGTATAACCGGAACAACGTGGCCTTGATCGAAACCACCATGTCCGGCGACAGCTTCCTTGGGGGTTGTCTTTAACAAATGATTCAGCCTTCGGTGTCCGAACCCGCTTAAGCTGTAGGGTGTAGCGCATCACTGCTCACGGTAAGGAGTCACGAGCGAGAATTAATTTTGTACAAGTAGGTATGTTTCATCTGCAACTGTACGGGCGGGGACGTCACCGGTGTGATAGAGACTCTCGTATTGAGTTCACCATCTCAGTCGGTAATGGTCGTGTCGGCTTGAAGGATCATGGAGAATTCCGGGATCTCCGAGAGTGAAAGGACCGTCTGGGGATACGATGACGCGCGGAGCCCCGTCAGATTTGCGTCACCGCATCTTCCGTCCCCTCGAGCAACTTCTGCACTTCCACCACATACATCTCCGTGGTGGCGTCATGCTGATGCTGCATCATCTTCTGGACCCACGTCGGATTCGCCTCGTTGAGCAGCGCAAAGGTGGGCGTCGAATGGCGCAAACTCTGCACGACGATGCCCGGCTTCTTGACGCCCGCCAAGAGCAGACGTTCGGTCATGATCCAGTTGATGGAGCGAGTACTGGGGTTGTCACATGACGGGTACAGCCGAGATCTTCAACTCTGTGTCGCGCCAGCGGGTTCGACAAGGCGTCAAGAGCTAGCCCTGACTGAGTTGCTTGACTTGTCGGGCTCGTTTGTTTTCCAGCTCCTTCGTCAGTTTCAAAATATGCTCCCGAAGCTCTGTGATGGATTGGGATGCTGTACAGGCCTGCTGGATCTGGCGCATGGTCGCAAGCTCTTCCCGAATAATGGAATCAACGAGTTTGTGAACGGTCTCAGTGGGGCTGAGCGGAGGGGTTTCGTTCTCGCGTTGGAGGAGTTCTGTAAAAATCGCTTGTTGCTCGTCCTCGGTCAACGTTGGAACGGTTGTGATGAAAAATTCGTCGATTGCGGCATCGTTTGTGGGGTCGATGCCATATTTGCGGGCGATATCGGCAAAGACGTACATGGATGTCGGTATGAGAAAGTCTACCTCTCTAGCGCCATGAGGTCAACGACTGAGAAAACGAGAGGGCCCCAGCCTCGTCAAAATAGAAATATCCTTTGGCACCGCGACCTTGGAGAATTGTGCGCATGAGCGTCGGGGGGAGGGAACCGTCAGGCAGTGCTGTCATACCGTACTGCGAGTAAAGGGAGAAGCAGTTTGACACCTCCTTTGGGGTCTGCATGGAGGCCCATTCTGCCGTGATACCCACCCTGTACTGACTCCTGAATCGTGAGGTCCAGCGCGATTTTGCCGATCTCGTGTGGCTCGATCGAGGTTGGTTGGCCAAAGTGGTTGGTGAGATGGTGTGCGAGGATCTTGCCCGGGGCGCTTGCGCAATACCAAAGGTAGGAGGCGTTTTGCTGATTGCCTCCGAGGTACACGTAGTGGCGGACAGCGTAGGTGAGCCCACATACGATCGGCTGACCTTGAGAATCGCGGACCGATCTGAACGTGACTGCAAAGCCAGCCGGGGCTTGATGCCGAAATAGCACGCCGTTGAGGCCAGACATGATGCGCTTCCATCGCCATCCACGGTCAGCTCGTTGGGGCATCTGATTAATAATGGGTTGAACGTTTGCATCCCACCACGTCAGGTGGGTGTCGTTGGCGGATGGAATGGACTGAATACTCACATCGATTGTCCCGTTCGCAGGCTGTGAGAGGGGTATCCGTATGATCGGGAGTGTCGAGGGGGGCATGATGGTGCTTATGCGGGATGTTGTGTCATGTCCGCTCGATAAGGCGCTTGCTGTGTGAGGAACACATGTAATTGTGTAGCTTGCTGAGATCTTCTTGTCAATGCCGCCAGCTCTGGGGCCGATCAAGTGGGCCCAGATCGCTTCCTCCGTTTTGTTGTTCAAGTCTTGTCACGAAGCCTCCGCGGGCGCTCTGGCATCGTCAGTCTGATCAAGAACCGATGTGCCCGTTCTTGCTTAGATCTGCGTGACCGCCTCCTCCGCCCCTTCCAACAACCGCTGCACTTCTTCGACATAAATCTCGGTGGTCGCATAGTGCTGGTGCCGCATCATCTTCTGGACCCGCGTGGGATTCGCGTCATTGAGGAGGGCAAAGGTGGGGGTGGAATGGCGGAGGCTATGGACCACGATGCCCGGCTTCTTCACCCCGGCGAGGAGCAAGCCTTCCGTGATGATCCGACGAATGGCGCGGGTCGAGAGCGGCTGCCCGGCTGGCGTCACGATGTTCCCGCCGCGATCGACACAGGCGGTGGTCGCAAAGAGCGGATCCGATCCCTGCGGCGGGCCAGGTCTGAGTGAGAGATACGTCTGGATGCGGTCGTACACCTCTCGCAGCACCTGCACCGACTCATCGGCGGATGGCCGCCCCTTTCCATGCACCCACAGTTTCCATTTGTCGCCCGGCACGTGTTCCTGCAGATGCTCAATCCGCGCCCGGCTTACTTCAATCGTCCGCAGGCCCGTCTTCAGCATCAAATAGGCCATCGCGACGTTGCGGGCCCGTTGCAGGTCCGATTTCCGTGGATCCGATTCGAGCGCGGCGAGTAACGCCTTGGCATCCGCCACCGGCAGATGGCGCCGCGTGTGCTGCCGACTGCACGGCCAGCCCTGCACCACGTCAGCGGGATTCACCAAGCCGGGGTGGAGCGGCACGAGCCAGTGCAGAAACTGGCGGATGGCCGTCAGATACCCGTTCTTCGTGCGCGGATTCGGAAACCGTCGATCCAGGGAGGCGCGATAGGCCTCCACACAGGCCCGGTCGAGGCGCCGCATCCCACTCCCCTGCTCGAGCCACGCGAGAAACGCGCGGCCACGTTTCCGATAGGTGGCCGCCGTCGACGCAGACGGCGTGCGCTGGGCTAGTTGTCGCGCAAATTCGTCGAGGTAGACCCGTAAACCAATCAGCGTGGATGACGACAACTGCAGGCAGACGGGCGGGAGTTCGCGCCCGGCCCGTCGCAGCCCCGTCGTGGCGAGCGGGACCAACGCATCCGGCTGACGTAGCTGTGGGAGCCCCGTCTCAGGCAGGGCCGACACCAGATCCATCGACTGACACTCCTGTCATCGCTGCACGATCAGACCGGGTCGGCAATCCGACGCCTGGGTCCGCCTCGTCCCTCCCTCGCCCTCTATATAATGGGAGTGGTCCGATTGGGGCGGCCCCAGCGACCCACCAGGAGACGATGGCCTGCCGATCCGATGTTCCGAGGTCTCTCCCCGTCCTGACCCACCCTACCCCAGCCGATCAGAAATCACAAGGCATCCGAGATTGTCAAAATCCCGGATACCATATCTTTTGATGCGTGGCAGATGAAATTTTGATAAGTAATTGACTTGATACATATAGGTGTGATACGCGAACTATGACTACGTCGACTCTTGAGGCCTTAATGGACATCGTGAAACATACCGAAGTCTTTGACGAAGAAGCACTTGCGAAGGAGTTTGAGGAGTCGGAATCTGTTCCCCAACGGGTGTCAACGACTCCACCGGAACCACCTGATTTCAATCCGGCTCGGTTTTCAGAACTCGTCTGCCAGACGCTGGACCATCCCGATTTTCGTGCGCTCCCCTCTCATCAACAGATCCTCTACTTACAGTTTCTTCGACATAGCCACGGATGTGGCACCAATCAGGTGAGAGCATCGATTGCCGATATGGCGCAATGGGTGGGCACACGCGGAAAGAATGCACTTCGAGCCAGACAACAGTTGGTTACGGCTGGCCTACTTAAGATTACTGTTCGTCCACGGCAATTTCTTAAGGGCCAGTTTGAGGTGAGAATTTTTTCGCCTGATACGAGGCCACGTATTTCTCCGGATACTATGATCCATCGTTTTCACCAATTCACCGCAGAGGATCTCGCGATTCTCGATTCTCAAATCCGCACTGCCGAACCTGAGGTCCGTGAGGCGCTACTCGACGATACCCATCAGCTTCTGGGCGACATGAAGAGAGGAGGTTTCGAGATTCCTCCTGAAACTGAAACGAAGATTTATAAGTATTTAGCTTTTATACGTCTAACTGGACGGTGGAGAATCACCTCTCGCTTCAAGGATTGGACCGCTATCTGAAACATATCTTCACTTTTTACACTCATATAATTAAACTTTTCTAGATCTGAAATTGTTCCTTAAACTATACTCATATTCTTGAGTTGATCTGCACGATTTAAATCGATGACATGTCGCAGGCAGACCTTCGGCATACCGCAACAACTTCATTCTTGTAAGTTAAATCTCCGTCTGACTTCCATCTCCTTTAAGTCACAGAAGCCGGATGTAGTCGAAACCGAAAAGCAGTCGAGTTGCGTTGACGCAACTTATAAATATTAGTTGTGATGAAAATAATAATTATCGATCTTTTCTTAGTTTGTACTTGCCAAATATATTACTGTTTTATGATTGGTTTGTACAAATGTTAATTTAATCTGGCTAATGTTCTCTAGTTGCGTTGACGCAACCGCATTGCGGTGCACGGCGTACCTCCGTGGAATTATGAACATCTCATACTGTGGCATTCTACTCTAGGGTAACTCGTGCCTCATTATTATCATAAGTAGGGCACTCACTCTGGATGAATATATCTACCCATGAGTCTGATTGGCCCTATAAGAAGGGGGAAATTAGCGGCTTACTACAATTTGTACACGCATTTCCTCTTGACTTTATTATTTGAATTCTATACTCCAATCATTACTAGTCTATTTTTATCATAACTAGGAGGTCTGCGATGGGGGTGATAGTCGCAATAGCCACCCATAAAGGGGGAGTAGGGAAGACTACAACAGCGGCGAATCTGGCCGCCGGCCTTGCTCGCAGCAGCAAAGGGAAAAAATACCTTGTAGTCGATGCTGATCCGCAAGCAAACCTCACAGCTACACTATTCCCTCATGAACGTCGAGATTATAAAGGCCAGACGACGCTCGCCCATGTCCTCGGTGGCACTGCGGTGCTTGATGAAGCCATCGTGGAAACCTCCACCAAAAATCTGGACCTCATTCCATCCCATATCGATCTCTTTGAACAAGAGAGTTACATTCAGGGAACACCACGAGCATTGCTTGGTTTAGACGCCGCATTTCGGCAGTCTGCCTTACTTAATAACTACGAAATGATCGTCATTGATTGCCCACCAAATCTCGGCACTTTTATGTCCAATGCCTTGTATGCAGCCAACTACGTCATTGTGCCAGTTGCAGCCGGAGACAAATATGCCCTGGACGGGCTGCGCTCCTTACAAAACAAAGTTCAACAGGTCAACGTCGTGAAAACTGAGCGCAAGACCGAACTATTGGGGTACCTTCTGACCCGGTGCGACATGCGTACAAACGTGGCGAAGACTATCGTAAAGACAATGCGGGATACGTTCGGAGATCAGGTTTTTACGACCATCATTCGCGAGAATACAGAGTTTGGTAAGGCCATCATGGTGAACAAGACGATCTTCCAACAGGAGTTGCGCGCGTCCGGCGCTGAAGATTATGCCGGACTTGCCGCTGAAGTCTTATCGCGAGTGTCGAAGGCCAGCAAGAAAAGAGACGTTTTGGAGGCTCAAGTAGCGACTGAATCAGAACTAACCTCCACTGAGGCCGTGGTGAGCTGATGAGTGGGAAGCACCGAGTATCCAAAGAACGGCAGGAGCTTGAGGAACAAAGTCGCAGAGCTTTGATGGGATTGGGTATTACCAATGAGACGGCAATCCACGACGTCCTTGCTGAAACGCTTGGGGTCCAGGCCCCCCCACCACAGTCAAGACCATCGCTCACGCCCTCCCCATCTACCGCTAAGATCCCTCCTCCCACAGCAATTCAACATGTCACGTCTGAGGTCACACTAAGCCCCCCACTCACCCCAGTCGCTGGTCCCCCATTAACGGATCTCTCAAGTTCTCTCGATACGCCGGCTTCTGTTCCATCGGAAGAAGAGCGTGTCCATAATCTCAGACTTGATCTCCTAGATCCTAGCCCGGATCAACCAAGGCTCCATGCTGAACCAGATCCTGAGCTCTTGGAGAATATCCGGTTGTTTGGCGTCCGTACCCCCATTCATGTTCGTCCTGTAGCCAACGGCCGCTATCACATTGTGGCAGGTGAACGGCGCTGGAGAGCATGTCAAATTCTTGGAAAGCCGACGATCCCAGCCCTAATCCGTCGTGATAATACGGAAATGGCTGCCGCCGAAGCCCTTATCGACAATCTTCTCCGCAAGGAACTGACTGGTTATGAGGAAGCAAAAGGCTATAAGCGCCTGATTGAACAGCACCGCTATTTAAAATCCGAATTAGCCCAACGGCTCGGCTGTGATAAGGCCCGGATTACTCGTGCACTCCAAGTCCTCGACCTTCCGGAACATATCATTGAGCTCACACTCGGGGCAGGATCTCCATTGACCTTGACACATGTTCAGGAGCTGCTTCCATTACGCTCCAATCTCATCCGATTGCAAAAGGTGGCACGCCAAGCCATCGATGGCGGATGGACAGCTCGGCGGATTCGAGAGGAAGTGACACGCGTTCCGCGCACCAATCAGGGGGCTCAATCGGTTCGATTCGATGCTCGTGGAACCGAGGGTCCTTTTAGGCTTGTCATTCGTTTTCATCCAAACCGTTCCCATGACATCAGACTTATTGAAGAAGCATTACGGAAGGCCCAAGAGCACTTGGATAATTTTCAACGTACTGCCTCTTCGTGACCGTATTGTCTCCCCTTTGCCCTGATGGACAGACTTGTGTACTTTCCATTCTCGAATGTTGCCATTTCCTCGGGGGAATGTTTCATAAGGAGATTCTTGTTCCAACCCTCTCATTATTGAAGGCCTGATTCGTAATTTATACTTTTTTGCATGGCCAAAAACATTTCATCTTCTTCACAAACCTTTATATCCGTACTCTTTTGCACGTGGTTTTTCACTGTGCCATTCTGAGGTTGCCTCTCGTTACAGACGTCTTTATCCACAGCCGGGAGGTTCCGAACAAGAAAACGGGTTCTCTATGAGAGGGTTGAAACAAGGGTGAGAGGATTCACACAAGGAGCTTGTGGGAGGGTTGGCACAAAAGCCATAGAGGTTTGGGACAAAGTGAGAGGGTTGAAACAATTGCTCTCTATCGAAATTGGAAACAATATCAGGAGGTTACTTCACCTCTTTTTCTCACCATGCCTTTCCCACGTAAACCCTTACGTTAAAGATAAGAATACGTTACGTCAACGCTGATGGACACCACTCTTCAAAAGAAAGATAAAACCCCTCCGGCCTTGGACGGATTGATCCATGCAGAGGCCTCGATCTCCGAAATACCTATGTGGCAACTACCGGGAAAAGGAAAGGTCAGTCCAGATACCCTCTCAAAGGTCGTCACAAGAGTCATGGAAAAAGATGGTCATCCTCGCAAGGTCGAGATTGAAATCATGCCCAGTGCCAAATGGGGATACCCGACGGTCTTAGACTTGGAATATTTTCGAGCATTCGAACGTGCTCTGACCATGATGTGGGAACGGGAAGGTGTGGTCCCAGATGTCTTAAGAATTAGCGGACGTGAGTTGATACGGTTAACAGGTCGAACGCCAAATGGTGATCGCCAGCAGGAAGTGCGTGATTTTCTCGATCGGCTTAGTGGGCTAGTGTTGCAAGAACATCGCAAGAATTCGAAAGGCCGACGTGCGGAAACAGGGGTCCATATCTTCGAGCGGATTGATCGAGAGGAGATGTCAGTTGGTGATCGGAGCGAAGGACAATGGACGCATCAGATTCGCCTTGCGGATTGGTATTGGGCCAATCTCAATAATTTCCATTGCCATATCCAAGATCAACGGATCTTTTGGGCGTTACAACGTGATCTGACCAAACTTCTCTACCAACATCTGCATGCCTTGTTTCGGGTCGGACGTGGAGCTGCGAGTGAGTCGTATGCAGAATTATCTATGAACCTTAGTCTGAAAAAGTTGCGAGCTATTTCAGAAATTCGGCGCCAACTGAAGCCAGCTCATGATGAGCTGCTCAAGCTAGGATTTATCGGGAAATGGTCATTGGATCTCATGCCATCAAAGACCAAGGAATATATGATTGTCTGGGAAGCGGGTCCGACATGGCATGAAGTGTACCAACAAGAGCGGGAAAAGTTGCAGGAGATTGAACGTGGACCAGTACGGGAGGTCATCGTCCAGCAGGACGACACCTCCAAGTCCGGACTCATGGTCACCGCAGAGAATGAAGACAGGGCGTATGCGCTAAAGGAAATATATGACTTTGTGGGATATCGCGATCAGGCCTATGAACCATTTTGGAAAAAAGTGATCGACAGTTTTAGTCGATCGATTCGGCACCGTGTGATGGCAGAGGTTCGAGAACTTGCGTTGAGTCGACGTATTCGAACGACTCGAGCTAGAGCGTTAGTTGCGGCTTTCCAACGCGAAGGGAAAAAGCACAAACTTGATGGCTGGGTAGGGCAACCGAAGAAGGTCTTGCCGGACTATTTGAGAAGTACGTCATAATAAAAGGCCACTTTTTATCCGATACGAGACGCGTATTGAACCAAGCTCACAAGCATAAAAAGAAACAGTATAAGAGGAAGAAGTATCAGATCCCTTGAAGGCGGACACGCTTGGTAGGTGAGGCAGACTGTCTTAGTTCGACCCACAGCCGACGTCCACGACCGACGGCTATTCGGTAGTTCAATCGAATGACGGCACCAACCGAGATCCCTAGGGGGAGGTAAACGTCCAGAAAATCCCCACTATACCCCTTTCAAAATCCTCATGTGAAACGCCAGCCCAAAGTCGGTTGATTTCCCCGGGAATTTGACTTATGCTAATTTTGTTCCAAATACAAATGGTTTGGTTTTTTGCGGTGGGATTGCCGGTCTCACGGCAAAGGACGCCGAGATGGTGTTGGGGAGACAAAGGTAGAGCCGGGCTTTCTTTTGGAAGACGTAACCTTACTCCAAGCCCTTCGCCAAGGCGACGAAACCGCCTTTGCCCAGCTGATAGACCACTATCATTCCTCGCTCCTTCGTCTTGCAATGACCTTTGTCGCTAGTCCTGCAGTGGCGGAGGAGGTGGTCCAGGAAACGTGGTTCGGTGTACTGAAAGGAATCGGTCGATTTGAGGGACGTTCATCCCTCAAGACCTGGATTTTCCGAATCCTAATCAATCAGGCAAAGACCAGGGGCGTGCGAGAACGCCGAAATGCCCCGTTCTCACCTCTAGAACATTCGACGGAAGAGCCCGAGGTCCCAGCCGTGGACCCCTCTCGATTTCATACTTCAGGATATTGGGTCGACCATTGGAATTCTCTCCCCCGCTACTGGGATGATGAGACTCCTGAAAGGCTCTTTTTATCCAAAGAAGGGCTTGCACAGATCGAGAAGGCCATTAGTGCCCTTGCCCCGACACAGCGGCAGGTCATCACGCTACGGGACGTGGAGGGGTTAACCGCAGTGGAAGTCTGTAACATTCTGTCGATCGGTGAGACAAATCAGCGAGTGCTGCTACACCGTGCGCGGTCCCACGTCCGACGTGCCCTAGAGAAGTATTTCGAGGAAGGTGACTTGCAGTGATGACCCACGCCAACCTCAAGAACCGCATGATCGACTACCTGGCGGGGCAGCTAACCTGTAAGGCAGTAACCGAAGCCATCACTGACTACCTCGGAGGTAACCTGGGCTTCGTGGATCGGATGCGGTTCCAGATGCACCTTGGGTTTTGCCGGGGTTGCCGACATTACCTTCGACAGATGCGGCTGATGCTCCGCACCTTCGGCACACTGCCGATGGAGCCTATCCCGCCAGCTGTCCGCGATGAACTCCTTCAGCGATTCCGGACCTGGAAGGCACGATCACAAACTTAACCTGTAACGAAATCGACCATTGGAAGACTCTACCTTATAGAACTACGATCTACGTTCGTCAAAAGGAGGTACCAATGAGGAGTCGAAGTATTCTTACAGTTGTCATAATCGGGCTGTTGGGTTGGTCTTGTTCGGTTACAGCCCAGGCGGCAGCAGATCGAGAGAAGCTGCTCAAAGATCCTGGCGTCTATGGGAGCTTCGCAGTGTTCAAGGTAGATGGAGACTGGTGGAAGCTGGACAAGGCTGCGAGAGGTTCGGCCGCGACAGAAGTGAAGGCCATCTTCCAGAAGCATGCCGATACGGTCACGGTCGATACCTATCTGCTTCGTGGGCTTTCCGAGAAAGCAGACTTCTTCATCCGCGTTCATTCTATGGAAATCCTGAACAACCAGAACTTCCTCGTGGACCTGATGGGGACAACGTTCGGGAAATACCTACAAAACACCAATACGTTTAACGGCATTACCAAAATGGCCAATTATGTGCCGGCCTTTCCCGACGAGCTGAAAGAGGCGATGAAGACCCCGCCCGATCCCGGTCCTAAGTCCTATGTGATTGTCGTACCGATCCGAAAGGACGCGGAATGGTGGATCACGGAACAGGACGGACGGGGCACTATGATGAAAGAGCATGCGGACGCTACTGTTAGCTACCTCAAGACGGTCAAGCGCAAGCTCTATCACTCGAGCGGGCTAGACGACCTCGACTTCATCACGTATTTCGAGACCGCCAAGCTGGACGATTTCAACAACCTGGTTATCGGGCTGGAGCGGGTCAATGAGAACCGCCACAACAAACAGTTCGGAAGCCCGACGCTGCTGGGCACTATCCATTCGCTGGATGAAATCCTGGAGATTTTTTCGCGGTAAGCATAGCCCGAGGCCTTGGGCAGCGGGGACGACCGTATGAGAGATAGGCGCATTTGCTGCGGTCTTGCCTCGCTAATTCCTCCCATCTGCTATGCTTTATTACATATCGTCTGCTTTCTTGGAGGGTCCTCCTGTACTTGTAATTGCTGATGCTCGCGCCGAATGCCGATTGTTGGTTGTTCGCATTGTACGTCGTAGCCGTGAGGACAGGAGGTAGATTGGTTCGCGCTAACGTCCCGCCGTTCGTGAGACGATTCCCGGCGAGATCGTAGGTGTAGGTCACGGGGAAGGCTCCGCGTCGGAGAGGTCGGAACTGGTCACACGAGGTGCGCGGGCACATGAGGGCATGCAGCCTGTGCCGGCTTCTGACGGCGACACTCCAGGACATTTCCGGGAAAGGGCACGCCTGACCGGGGAGTGGGTCTTTCACGGTGTGCAGTCAGCCCACGGAAACACCGGACGGAGGCGTAGTTATGAACGACCGCTTTCCAGCCCGGAGTGTGCCGTAACGACTGTCGCCAAGTGGCCGCTAGCGGACGGTGGGTGGAGGTGACGACAGTCCACACCCAATATGATCCTTGGTGATCGTTCATGCCCAACACCAAGCTACGCGGCATCAGGGTCGAGGAAGCTTCTACCGCAGTCCTCTAAGTTGGTTTTGGCGTCTCCCCTGCGGCGACCGCGCTGCTCCTGGTTCGCTTCGCTCATCCCGCCAGACGGCGTGACCCATGTCCTGCACTTGACCCCAATCCCACAGACCGATGGACGGCACCGCGCACGCGCCGTGCAGATGGACCGTGCGAAGACGCCTCCTCAATCCGGTCTCGTCACTCGCCTCGGTGGGGAAGAAAGACCGCTGACAGACAGGAGGAGAGAGGATGCGGCCTTGCCAGTGTGTCGTGAGGCTATCACAACGGTCTCGACGTCAAGGCCTTCGCGCGTGGCTGCGCCTCGTGCTCGCGAGCGTGTTTCACACGGCCCTGACTCCTGCGCGTTCGGTGTGCTGGAGACTCTCCACCCAGGCAATTCCGCCTGGGACAACTCGGAGGGAATGACATGAAACCGTTAAACAACGAACAACAAGCGATCGTGGCGACCTTGGTGCCGGAAGAGGACCGGCTCACGTTTCTGCCACGCCACTTTGGGACGCACATGCTCACCGTGGAAAATGTTCTCTACGCGCAGTTCGCCAAGCTATGTCCAAGCTACATCGGAGGGTATTGGCACTTCTATGACCTGAGCAACGGCGGGTGTTATTTCGCACCGAGTCATGAACGCTATGCACTCGTGCATGCGGACAATTTCTTTGACGCCACGGTCTCGGGCGAGGCCGCCGGGATCATCGTGTCCCTGTTCACGTTCAGCCACCTGTCCTTCCTGTTGGAGGACGATCCACTTGGTCCTCGGATTGCCGACTACTTCCATCTGCTACGTGACTTCGCAGCCAACCATCCCGAGGCCGGCCTGATCTTTCGAGCGATCGACTGATTCGCTCAACAGGGCCGGCGGGCCTCTCTCGCTCGTCGGCCTTGTCTGATCAGGCCAGTTGTCCCTTCCTTTTCCCACATTGATCTCTCCGATCCTGACCCATGAGTATGTTGGACCGTTCCACCAGCATGGTGGCACCGCGCCCGCGCCGTGCCCTCCCTTCGTGCACCGTCGTGTCGCCTGCGGCCGCTCGACCGTGCTGATGCTCCTCCCACTCCATCCAATTTTATCGCTCACAGCGGTGTGAGGCCCGTCCGGGTGCAACCGCGCCAGCCAACGGCCCGGAGGGCTGTCACGCTCGCAGCCTGCCGGGACCCCAGACTCGGATGTGCTGTTGCGCCTCCTGCTGTGTGTGAGAGGCGCAACACATGTTCGTGAAAGAGACCGATGGGCTGGTCGACGCGCTGTGGCCGTTGGTTTCGTGGGTGGCTGTTCTCATAGGGAGACAGTCCAACAGAAAGGAACGAACGATGAACACAGGAACGATGTATCGGGCGAATGTTCGACGAGTTAAGAGGCATTCGAATGCGGTTCGGGCGGATCGCGCCGCGCAGGCGCTGGCCTACTATTGTGTGGCGGCTCTCCGGGAGCCGGGCGCCTCGGTCGACACCGTGCTGTCCGATTTTCTGTCCGATCTCCGTCATTTCTGCGATCAGGTGAACCTCGATCTCGCGCAGCTCGATCGGATGGCCCATCGCAAATATCTCACCGAGAAATATTCACGGTAGGCCAACAAACGGGAGTCGGAACGGTGGCAGCCGTTCCGACTCCCTGACCAAGCATCACACAAAAGAGAAAGGCGAAAAGATGACGAAGAAGATCGTACCGGAAAGCCAAAACCAGAATTCAACCACGTCAGTCTGTATCCCGCTCTATCGGCTGCAGGTGATGAAAGAACCCCATTCAGCCCTGTACGGCGCACCACGGCTCTCACAATCGAGCGAGGTGTGCCGCTTCCTCCGGGCCCACTTCGATGGACGGCCGCATGAAGAATTCCTCGTGCTGTTCCTTGACGCGAAAAATACCCCCGTCGGCTATCAGGTCGTGTCGGTCGGGAGCCTCTCGCTCTCGATCATGCATCCATGTGAGGCGTTTAAAGCGGCGGTCGCCATGAATGCCGCGGCTGTCCTGTTTGCGCATAACCACCCCAGTGGGGATCCGACCCCAAGCCTGGAGGATCGCACGTTGACGAAGCGACTCGTCAGCGCCGGCGAGTTACTGGGCATTCGTGTGCTCGACCATATTGTGATGGGGGAGGGGTGGCACGTGTCCTTTGCCGATGAAGGCTGGCTGGAGGGGGAGGAGTGAGGCGTCTTGTCGAAATAGTGATGACAGATGAATGGGAAGAAAAATACCAACAGATATGGACAGAAAGAGAGGACCACGCCATGACTCCAAACAGAGTCGATGAATCAGCGAATTCGGATGGTAGAGAAGGCTGGCACTGTCCGGATTGCCAGAGTTGGGGACCGTTTACAGTTAACGTGACCAGGCGCGTGATGCTCCGCGAGGATGGGACGCCCTTCCTTGACGAGGAGGGAGACACGGACGACTACACAGCCTTTGCCATGTGCGAAGTCTGTCAGCGACAGGCCCCCGTGTCTTCTTTTCGTTTTGAAGGAGCGCTGATGGATGATCCAGAGCGACACGTACGTGCAGGCTGGACGCAACAGGGTGTCGATCACGCAACACCAGACTAGATCGTGGCCGACTTCACCGCAACGCCTCAGCGAGGTGCCTGGGTCGGACCGTTTCAGATTCCAGATGAGAGCCCGATCGTGGGAACAGAAAGGACGCCAGCATGACGAACCAAGAGGGAACCATCTTTGTGACTCCGGACGGTGACGCAGGACAAGAAAATGAGCTGATCCCGAGTCTCAGCATCGCCAATCTGTTGCAGCAACGGGAGGCGGTCCTGAACTTGTTTCAAGAGGCATTGGAAAAATTAGAACAGGCCCACGCCCTGGCGATTGCGGCACGGCTCGGATTTCCTGATCTCTCCATGGTCCGAGGGTGGCGAGGCAACGGCATCCGCGTGACGGGCGAGTATGCCAACCGTACGACGCTGTTGGAGACATTTCAAGCCTGTGTGGATGCCGGAGGATGGACCACGCTCTTACAGGATTCTGGCCTGCGGTCCATGATGTCCGCGTCGAAGAGAAAGGAGGTGGATGAGCAAATTGGAGCAGAGAAGGTGCCGGAACTCACGCGCGAGGCCATTCGCGCCACCTTTGGGACGCTCCATGACTCACGGGTGGACATGTTCGAGCAGGGGGTGATTGAGTGTTTTCGCCGCCTCTCGTGGGACTACAAGACGAATCTTCCACAGAAATTTGGGAAGCGCTTGGTGATGACCTATTTAACTTCGTACGGAAGCGCCAACATGTGGCAGACCGATCATTTAGATGATCTCCTCCGTGTCTTTCATCTCTGTGATGGCAAGCCGGAGGCCGATCATCGGAGAGGAGCGTATCGGCTCATTACGGATGCGATGCAGCGCACCGCAGCGTGGCCGAAACATGCCGATAATGACTATCTCTCCATTCGGCTCTTTAAGAATCACAATGGGCATGTGACGTTTAAAAGACCGGACCTGATCCAGCGGCTGAACCGGATCATCGCCCAGCACTATCCTCACGCGTTATCCGCGCCGAAAGACTGAGGAGGAATGGCGCTGGTGCGATGGGACCGCAGGGAGGAGGGGAGGACATCACGACTCCCGTTCCTTCGTTTGATCGCGTGTCCCGCCCCACTGTCCCCATGTTTTGGGGATAACCGTGTGAACAGATCGAGCAGTTGCTCTGAATGTTCGCGCATGAAGACCGATCGAGCACGTTGCCTAATCCTTAGGCATCGGTTCTGTGCGGATGTCGGCACAATCTGTTGGGGTGGTCTCGCGAGTTACGGTCGGAGCGTCCAATAGACCACGACGGCTGAAAGAAAGGTCACGAGTGCGGCGAGGAGATTCAAGTACCCCAGGGTGGTGGCCCTGCGCATTCGCGTCTCGGTCGTTTCCACTACCTCGGTGAGTTCTTTCCGGATCGCGTTGGCCACGTCCGTCGTGTGAGTCGCCATCTGCGTCTTCATGGTCGCTGTGGTGGCCGTGAGCGAGGCCGTGACGATCCGCTCCGCTTTCGCTGTTGTTTCCGCTCCCCATCGTTCAAGCATTGCTTCTAGCGTCTGTCGATATTCATCAAGGAGAGCGTGTTGCGCGGACCGGCTCTCGGCCAAGAGCCGAGCATGCAGGGTCTGCACGATCAAAATCGGATCCTCTCGGTCCAAGGCCACACCGTGCTTCGACGCAATCTCTTTGAGTAAGTCGTCGGTGCGATCGTCGTCCATCACAGCACCGGCACCGCGGCGAACTGTTCAAAGAGCTGCGTCTTGATGATCGACAACCGTTGCCGCGTCATGATCGTGAGCGAGGGGAGGGCCATGGCCTCCTCAAAGGTGAGATGGGCTTGCAGCATGTCGCTGAGATCACGCCCAAACGTTTCTTTCTTGAGATCCGGCAGCCGGATCATGGCCGAGATCCGATCCTTGTGTGCGGTGTAGGCCTTCATCTGCTCAAACGGTTTCCCCTCACGCTCGATCGGACCCCAATAGGGATTGAGCCAGACGACAAACGACACGTCTGCAGGAAATTGTTTCACGAGCTGGG
>WBZQ01000020.1_pt3 | contig 95527 bp, 81 predicted proteins | sample 5204251 | NCBI WGS metagenome assembly WBZQ01 (sample SAMN12412402, study PRJNA552823) | activated sludge metagenome | isolation source: activated sludge from nitrification reactor of wastewater treatment plant... | place: USA: Virginia | collected 2017-09
CCCCTTTTGCCTGTAAAATTCCCTTCCCTATCGCCCCCAGGAGCACACGAAGCGATGAAACTGCATCGTCATTCCCAGGAATCGGATAGTCAACAAAAGATGGGTCCGCATTTGAATCAACGATTCCAACAATCGGCACCTGCATTTTTCGAGCTTCGTGCAAGACGATGTCTGCTTCACGCGTATCCGCAATCACGATGGCACCCGGAATCATTTCCATGCGCTTAATACCACCCATGCGCTTCTCGAGTCGTTCCACTTCTTCCGACTTCTTGGCTTGTTCAAACTTCGTATACTTCTTAAATTCACCGCGCGCCATCTTCTCTTCTGTTTCGTACAGATACTTCGCGCGACCTTTGATATGAGAAAAATTAGTCAAAGTACCCCCAAGCCAACGATCAATCACGTACGGCATACCAATACGTTCAGCCAATGAACGCACAGTGTCATGTGTCTGTTTCTTGATACCAACAAACAATACTGGTTTACCGCTCTTCACTACCTCAGCCAAAAATGCGGAAGCAGCATTCAATTTGGTAACGGTCTGTTCGAGATCAAGAATATTGATATTCTTCCGAGTCGTAAAAATATACTCGTCCATCTTTGGATGGCGACGAGACTTCAGGTGACCAAAATGTACTCCCGATTTTAAGAGACCTTCGAGACTCACATCCAGGGTGCTGAAATCAAAATCAGCGAAATAAGCAATCTCGTGAGCTGACTGCCCTTGCGAAATCACTGTTGACACGGTTTCTTTGGCCGTTTCCGGCACGATAACGGTTTCTGCCATACTGCTTGTTTCCTTATTAATTACTTCCGCCTCTCTCTTTATAGCGACCGGCTGGCGCCCTTCATATTCTCTCTGGAATACGAGTAATGAGCGAGGAATAAGCCTCAAGTCTTGAGAAGCGTGCTGATATCACCGCTTATTTCACGGGAAAACATCGCTCGAAGTATAGCAAATCAGCGCCTCTTGTCAATTCTCTTTCCTTCTGCTAGGATATTTGCACGCTCCTTTGAGTTCGTCTTTTTTTGTTACTCACTACACAATGCTATGAAAACTGGTATTCACCCAACCTACAATGAAAAAGCCACTATCACGTGTGCCTGTGGCGCCGTTCTGACAACAGGATCGGTACTCGAAGCAACTTCTATTGATATTTGCTCACAGTGTCATCCTTTTTATACCGGCAAGAAGAAATTTATCGATGTCACTGGTCGTGTTGAACGCTTCAAGAAACTGACAGAGCTCTCCCAAGCAAAGGCAGGGGCTCTCCAGCCAAAAAAAGCTCGCGTTTCTCAGAAGAATACTGGCACTGAAGCTGTTGTGGCCTAACCAGTTCACTACGCCTCTCGGATTCCCAATGGACTACTTGTTCCGTCCCATTTCCCGAGAATCATACCCTTTGGGATTTCGCAATGAATCATATCCGAAACCCCGCTCCGGGGTTTTTGCTTTTTCTTGGCCATGCTATAGTCCCAAGAGACCCGAATCGAAAATATATGAACATCCACGCACTTATTGCGGATATAGAAGCCGAATATGCCTCACTCGAGGTTAGTCTCAACACGCCCGAGATTACCGCCGATCCGAAACAACTCATGCTACTCGGGCGGAGAAAAGCTGAGCTCGATATACTCATGATACCCATCAATGAACTCAAGGTTCTTGAGCAGAATATGCGTGGCAATGCGGAAATCACGCAAGATGCTGAATCGGATCCTGAGCTCAAGGATCTCGCATTTGAAGAAAACGCACTTCTTGCTCAAAAAAAGAATGCTCTTGAAAAACAACTTCATCATCTCCTGCTTCCGAAAGATCCGCACGATGAGAAAGACATCATTGTGGAAATTCGAGCCGGTGCTGGTGGCGATGAGTCTAGTCTGTTCGCGGCAGAACTCTTTCGTATGTATGCACGCTATGCGGAACGACTCGGATGGAAGACAGCACTCCTTCATTCCAATCAAACTGAAGTAGGCGGTTTCAAAGAAGCAGTCTTCGAAATAACCCGTGGCCAAAGCGAGTATCCCGTCTATTCAAAACTCAAATACGAATCTGGAGTACATCGAGTGCAGCGCGTCCCAGAAACCGAAAAAATTGGCCGTATCCATACTTCGACCGCTACAGTCGCAGTCCTTCCTCAAGCTGAAGATGTCGACATCAGTATCAACCCAGGTGATGTTCGCGTAGATACGTTCTGTTCGTCTGGTCCGGGCGGACAGTCGGTCAATACCACCTACAGCGCTGTTCGTCTTACCCATATTCCAACGGGTCTGGTCGTTTCCTGTCAAGATGAAAAATCTCAGATAAAAAACAAGGATAAGGCGATGAAAGTTCTCCGTTCACGTCTTCTACAACTCGAAGAGGACAAACGAAATAAAGAACTCGGTGATGCACGAAGAAGTCAAATCGGCACAGGAGACCGAAGTGAAAAAATTCGTACTTACAATTATCCACAAGATCGTATCACGGATCATCGCATCAAGCTCTCTCTCAGTAATGTCCCCCTGATTCTTGCTGGGAATATAGATCCAATCATCAAAGCGCTCGAGGAAGAGGATATGCGACTCAAACTCGAGGCTGCTGAAAAACGGGCACTCTCATGAAACATTCCGGACAAAGCCTCTTTGCTCTCCGTCCATCTTCCATCTCGCCAGAGGATTTTTTCTTACTTCTTTCTTTCATCTCACGAAAATCGAAAGAATACCTCATCGCGCATCCCGAACATCTGTTCTCGGAAGCAGTGCGTCAGAAACTCCACACTCTTCTCCAAAGACGAGCTTCTCATGAACCCATAGCCTATCTGACTGGAAAGAAAGAGTTCTATGGATTTCAGTTTTCAGTAAACTCATCCACACTCATTCCTCGACCCGAAACAGAACTTCTCGTAGAAACAGTGATCGAAAGTATCGTAAATCAAATAGACATCCCCCTTCAACATACCAAAAAAAAATTCCTCACACTTGTTGATGTTGGAACGGGAAGTGGAAACATTCTACTTTCTCTTCTCAAAACATTGGACAAAAAAACATTACCTCTACCACTTTCTTGTTTTGGTCTTGATATTTCAAATGAAGCAATCAGTCTCGCCAAGAAAAATGCTCGAACGCTTCGTCCAAACATACGAGCTCGTTTTCTCCAAAGCGATCTTCTCCAAGCACTTCCGTCCCAAGCCATTTCCCTTTCCGCTCATGTATACATTCTTGCTAATCTCCCCTATCTCTCAGAATACATCTACCAAAACTGTCCGCCCGATGTGAAAAATTATGAACCAGCATCAGCTCTCGTGAGTGAAGCACAAGGGTGTCTCCATATTGAAAGACTGCTTCAAGAAATAGCCTCCATCCATTCTCTGCATCCTGAGCTTCCTCTAGACATATGGCTTGAAATAAGCCCTGAACAAAAGGGACTCCTCACCAAAAAAATACGCGCCCTTCTCCCATCTGCACAGTACCACTTCCAAAAAGATCTCGCTCAAAAATATCGATTTATACACATCCTGCTTCGAGCATGATGCTGAAAGAGAAAAATTTTCTTCCTCTAAACGACAAAATCCCCTCGTCGAAACGATGGGATTTTGTTTTTCTTTTGGTATTGAATGCACAAAGACTACTGACGCTTCTTCGCGGTCTTCTTTACTGCCTTCTTTACCGCCTTCTTCACGGTCTTCTTTACGGCCTTCTTTGCTACTTTCTTGGCTGCCATAATGTTCACCTCCTTCCATATATCACCGTGCCACATGATTGAACCATGACACGGAAACTGGTTATGGCACACAACACTTTTTTTATTGTTGTTGTTTGTGCGAGCACGAAAATTCTTCATGCAATTTCATTATAGTATTTTTTTTAAAAAAAACAAAGTATTTTTTATTCATGTCAAGAATAATTCACGTATAAAAAATATTTCATGCTCTCTCTTCAACACTTTAAAAATATTTCTTCTCTATATTTCAAAACACGATACATGATACACGCACTTTCTTCTCCCCTCCATACAATAATACCTGAGTAACTGTTTCATGTATTCATAAAACAACACTCCTTACGAATCGATTCGAGTTCTATGCGTACTACCATTCTGTATTCGTCAACATGCGAATTAAGAATGACAAGTGTTCGCCACGAGTATCACCGATTCATTTTCTCACCCATCGAAAGCAGTGCTTCTGTTCCCGCATCAACTCATAAAAACACAAAAAAACCTTCGTATTAGCCACAAAGGAGTACTCTTGTCCAGTTGACACCCCCCAGACAGAAATCTACTATAGAGAGAAGGGGGGTCGATTGGCTCCTATCCAGACAGTCTGGATTTCCCGAGCCGCCAGTCGCTTCAACGTAAGCAGTCATTTAAAAAAAGATAATACTAGAAAGAGAGGTGAACAATCTATGAATGAATCGAACAGAGACGAAGATGATCCACTTTTTGAGGAAACTTCTTCTAGCGAAGTTGGCACTTGGTTGCAGGAAAATCTCCGAGTTATCGTGAGTGTATTTATCGTTGGAGCAATCGCGCTGGGTATCTATTCCTACTCACAACGTACAGAAACGGTATCCATTGATGAAATCGATGAATCAGAAATATCTGAGACCCTTGATAACACCGATGCAACCACGCCAGAGAACACGAACACCGCTGAGGAAACACGAAAGGTACTTGCTGAAATCCCTGCTGAAATGTCACTCGAGACTGAAGATTCTTTTGTTGAAACTGCCGTTGCTGGAGAAGGAACTACTCATCTTGCGCGTCGTGCGCTCGCGAATTCCCTCGAAAAAAACCCGGATTCATCACTGACCTCAGAACATAAGATCTACATCGAAGACTACCTCCGCAAACACGTCGGACAGAAGCAGGTTCATGTTGGTACATCTGTTGAGTTTTCGAAAAGTCTGATTAATGAGGCTATCTCGCAGTCAAAAACACTCAACAGTCATCAGCTGGACAACTTGAAGAAATATTCCGCTCGTGTCGCAGCCTATCGTTAAATATCTTTTGTTAGTCCTTTCTTGTCCTTTCAGTAAAACCCCGGAAACTCCCGGGGTTTTACTGTTACATACATAACCCTGGCCAACAACAAACACCATTCAACACAAAAAGACACCTCAATATTCGTATCGCACCGTATCTCCTACATGGAAATCAGTCGCGCTTCCAGCGTTCATTTCAATCACCCTGTCTGCTCCTTCTGCTGGTCGAAAAATATCTTTTGATGACGGCGAAAGGTTCTGCTCAATTCCCACGAGAGTGTCTCCGGAAAACCAGAGAATATCTATCGAAAATCGCATGTCTTTCATCCAGAAAGCCCATTGCCCCTTTTCAGGGAAAATAAAAAGGAGAGCGCAGTATTGGCAAAGAGATTCACGCCCGCTCAAGCCTCTAGCGCGCTCTTTATCTGTATCCGCTATTTCAAGAGCATATCGCGTATTTCCAATCACCACACTGTGAGGATACGGCGACTTGAATAAAAACCAGTCGAATTTCAACACAGAAAACCAAAGCCCCACTATCAAGACCCCACAATAATATATCCATTTCTTTTTTTCTCCCCACATGCTCTTTCTACAAATACCCATAGGGTGTCTATTTCACATCAAGAATGTTTCGTTATTTTGAACCCTCTTGGCCACAAAAAGAGAAAATACAATAACGGTGAGAAAAGAGAGCACGAGTACGAAAAGCTTTTCTCCGGTTTTCGTCTGGAGTGCTAAATAAGAAACAATGGCCGTAAAGAGAATGAGGGCGAGAGTGATACGTCCTCGAGACCAACCGAGAGAAGCAAGCTTGTGATGGAGATGCCGACGATCTTTCTCAAAAATCGATACACCAGATAAGAATCGCTCCGCAATAACCAAACACGCGTCTGCTACCGGCAAAACAAGAACGAGTAATGCCGTAGCAATCTTTGTCCCGGCGACAGTCGATAAAAATACCAGAAGGAAACCAAGAAACATGGATCCGCTCGTTCCAGCAAAAATACGCGCGGGAGGCAAATTAAAAAGAAGAAAACCCAATACAGCCCCGGCACCACATGCCGAAATAATGGCTAAAGCCGGTTGATACACTTCTGGTTTCAATGAAAGAAAGAAAACTGTTATAAGAGCAATAAACGAAACGCCGCCGCAAAGTCCGTCTGATCCATCGAGCCAGTTTAAAGCATTCATAACTAACATGAGCCATCCCAAACCGACCACAAACACGGGCAAGAGGGAGAGTTCCGGAACCAAAGACCATGTTCCACCGAATGGGTTCGTCACAAAAAGAATTCTCACCTCAAAAAGAAAAAGGAGGAGTCCAAGAACCGTCTGAAAGAAGATTTGCGCCCGCCAAGAAAGATGAAAGAGATCATCCCAGATACTAAATCCAAGAACGATACCGCTACCCAGAACAAATCCCCAGAGAGGGGTAGTCATGACCACTCGCCCATCTAAAACCAATGCAGAAAAAAAACCAGAGAGAAGAGCTATACCACCAAAACGAATCCAAAATTTCTCTCGATCGCGAAGCCATTGAAATTGACGAATGAGGGAGAGAAACAAAAGAAGTATGGTGGTTGTTACGCCAAAAGCGATGAGGAACGGTTCTAGAAAAAATTCAACCATATTCTCTGTAGTAACTGTCTCAATTCTCACCGCACTGCCCTCCCAGGAATGTCATTCAATAATTAATATAAACCACCGAGACACATCCAAGAGACACACTAGCTAGCAGCATCGTCGATCCGAGAAGAAGCAAGTATGCCGCAATACGTTCGCGTTGAATCGCATAGAATTGATAGGCAAGAAAAAGGTTCAGCAGAACAAACACCAGGGCGATACCAGGGAGAATAAGTGTTTGCCACCAGATACCCAAAAGGTCTACACCAAAATAGACATTATAATGGAGAACCGTCAGTGCGTCTGATGGACGGAGAAAGAAAGAAAAAAGACCGATAAGAGCCAACACAAGAACTGACTGCATCAAAAGGAGAGACCGAACAATACTGTTTGCAAAAAATGATTTCCCTTCCCCAACTTTTGAAAGAGACTCTTCGGTTTCTCGCCGTAATTGTCCGCGTAACCAGGTATTCATACGGTATCTGTTCGTGCGTCCCTCTCAGTAAAAGGGGGCGCTGAAATCAATTCCTGTCCACCATGTACCCGTATGAGCTCGTCTTCGAAACGATCCAAAATCCGCTCCGCATCTTCATATTTCTTTCGCGCGTTCCCCAGATGTCCTCCGAGTACCTCGAACTCCTTCGCGAAACGATCATGACTCTGCATTAATTTCCCGAGTTGACCCATAATTTCCTGGGCCTGCTTCTCAATCCGCATACCTTGGAGACCAAAGAGAATAATCTTCAAATACGCATAAAACGAATTTGGTGAAACAGGGATCACTCTTCTCTCGGTCAAATAAGAAAGAAGCCCTTGTTCTTCTTCATCTTTGATAATCATTTCGTAGTACACGTTTTCCGCTGGAATATACATGAGAGCGATATCAAGAGTTCCTTCGCTCGGTACGATATACTTTGTCGTAATCGCATCGACGTGTTTTTTCACGTCATTCAAAAACTGCCGACGAGCCACGCGCCGCTCATCATCAGTCCCGGCAATCAAGAGACGCTTGAAATTTTCAAGAGGAAATTTCGAATCCACGCTAATATCACCACCCTTTAATCGAATCAGCGCATCCACTGTATCCCCACTCTTAAACGTGTGTTGTGTGACATAATACTCTTTTGGTAACATCTTCTCGAGAAGATCATAAAGCATCATCTCACCGAACCCTCCCCGAATTTTTGGCGCTGTCAAAATTTCCTGCAACGACGCAACATCCCTACTTACTTCAAGAATTTGTCGATTGACTTGATCGACTTGCGCCAATCGCTCACGCACCTCGATAAACGATCTCGCAGCCGTATCAAGCCGTTTATCCAGATGAACTGCGTTATCAGACAATCGACTATCAAGTAGGTTCTGAAAACCATGCAATTGATGGTTAATTACCTGTGCCATGCGGTCTAGACGTTCATCAAAACGCCGGTCCAACGATTCGATACGCTGAGTCACTTCTTGCTGTCCACCTCCCCTCATAATCCCTCTCTGTCGAAGTAACAAAAGCAAAAACCCGACACCAATGAGTATACCAATCAGCAGCGCTCCAAAGAATTCCATACTCTTGTTCTGCTCGAGAGAGTTATTTGTGTATCCCAGCGATAAAGCGCTTCAATTCAGGAACCTTATTGATTACTTCTTCATAGGGCCCCTCAAGAAACTCCACGAAAAACCTATCAAGCATATTCAACCGATAATGCAGTTCCTCGGAATTCATCAACACGAATTGAATCTCTTTTCCTACCTCAGCTTCTAGATACTGTATCGCATGGCGCAACTTAGTCCGATTTACATTATTGACCACAAGTATCATGTCCACTTTGCTCTTTGAGTAATTCAGAAAAAGCCCACTGATCAGAATCAACTTCACCTCACCAATTCCCCTGAGCTTTTTAAAGACTTGCGACTGTGCATGTACATTCAATTTTGAGGCAAGGCTTTTCAGTTCAGTATAAAAGGGAAATTCCGTGTTCGTTACGTATACCTTCTTCCCTTTTCGAGTCTTTTCGATAATCATCCGAAGCTTAAGAAGCTTATTGACTTCCCGAGCGACATCGGCTCGTGGCAACAGAATTTTCGCGGTAACATCGAGCACAGCATATTCTCCCTCAGTATTCAAGAGAAAAAAACGAATAACTCGGGCCCGGGCTTTCGATCCAAACATCGCATCAAAGAGAGCAAGAGACATAACTTCCAGTACATAGACGGATTACGGTATACTATCTTTGAAGTATACGGCAGAGTTTAGAGAAAAGTCAACGAAAAATACCTTCTTTAAGCCCAGATACAAGCCGTATTATATGCTATACTGGAAAGATGAAGCTATGAGAGAGCAAAAAGGAGAAAAATCTCATGATTTTCGGGAGAATGTCCGTGTTATATCCCAAATCCAAGCGACACGCGGGCGTGATGCCGAACATTTTATAAAAATTTTTCGTCATGAAGGCGATAACGTTGCGAGCGCTACCCTCGGAACGCTTCTTGGTGTATTTGAAATCGATGATTCGAGTGAAGACTCAAAATACATCGTTAATTTCCTTTTCTCTGTCGCTAAGAATGAATACTTCTGTAACCCACGACGAGGAGCCACAGAAAGCTTTGAGGCAGCGCTCCACAAAATTAACGTCGCGCTCGCTGAAATTGTAAAACATGGCAATATTCGCTGGCTCGGAAAACTTCACGGAACGATAGCCATACTCGAGAGAAACTCCATCCATCTCTCGGCTGCTGGTGATGGAAGAATTTATCTCTCACGAAATAATGCGCTCTCACATATCAGCGAAGGACTTGCTTCACCTGAAGCGGTGGATCGCCCCCTAAAAACCTTCATCGAAATATCAAGCGGCCAACTTATTCCCGGAGATCGTATCCTTTTCCTCCTCCCCAGAGCGGTCGAGATTATCAGCGAACCAGTACTTGCGAGACATGCGGGACAAATGACTCAAGATAGGCTCAATCAATTTCTTCGAACGGCTATGATCAACAAACTTGATCGTGGTGGCGCTATTGTAGTTGACATAGAAGAGGCTCCCGCACAACTGGCACCTTCTTCCCAGGTGCACAAAAAAATTCCTGAAAAAAAGCTTGCAACTCAAAACTATTTTTCCGAAACTGCCTTCGAAAAGAAACGCGATGAAAGCATCGCTACTGCACTTGCGGAAGAACAGTCTCATCAAGACACTCCCCCGATCAATCCGGAATACACCGACACAAAAACAGGTCATATCTATATTCAGGGTGACAAAAAAGAACCCACTCTTGAGCCATCTCGTATCGCCCAGTATTCTGAATCATTCTTCTACTTTAGCCAAAAGATAGGCGAGGAGGGGTGGAGAAAATTTTCTCAACTACTTCGGAAGATTTCTCTCAAAGCAAAATTCTTCTGGCTCACCACAACCAATAGAGCACAAGGAAGTTTCACTTTACTCGTGGAATCATCATCGCAGTACCTCGCCCGAAAAACACCATCCCATCATCACACCCCTTCTGTCGCGCAAAAAGCAACTGACAACACCCTCTATCAAAGAGAAATTCGATTAACATCAAAGCCACAATCAACACAGACGAAATACCCTTCAGAGGAAACTCAGAAAATTCCTCTATCCAAAGTTACTCCGAAACATGCCGTCGAACTCATTCAATGGACCCTGTCAGCCTGTACCTCTATGGGCGCGACACTCCAATCATGGGCAGTATCTCTGATTCGACTCTTCCGCATATATTCCCCACTCGTTTTCCGAAAAATACACCTCGCTCTTACACCTCTAATACTCTCTTTACAGCGGATTTTTCTTCGTCTTTCGTACAAAGGGCGTCTCATAGTCGTTGTCACGATTCTGAGCGTCCTCAGTATACTCATTTGGATTCTTTTTCAGTCAGAAAAACCAACTCATCTTCCCGCCGAAGACGCGCCATCTCTCTCAAATGCTCTACTCCCTCTTCCGAGCTCTCTCCGCAGTCAAGAAACAAATACCAGAGATCTCCCTCCTTCTCAGGTCATTTCTCAACATCCTGATACTATTGCTTCAACCTATCTCAACGGCCTTCCAATTATCATGACACAAACAAGTATTGAAATCCCATCCAAACAACTTTCTCTTCCGATCCCAAACGGAAATGGACTCCCGAAAAAGATTGCTCCCATGCAAGATCTTGACCTCCTTTTTTTCCTCACAGATACCGGTATTCTTATGACGTTCAGTCCGGTCAATAAAACATTTTCCTCAAACACACTCCCAACTCGTCCTGATTCTATTGACCAAATAAGCACCTATCTTACCTATCTCTATGCGCTCAACGCTGATGGAACTATGCTCTTCCGTTATCCTCGCGCTCAAGGTGGATTTGGTGAAGGAACACCGTGGCTCAAACAAAATCTTAATCGTGACCCACAAGCCTCATTTGCTCTCAACGAAAGCGTCTTTATTTTTTCAAAGTCAGCTCTCACTCAATACTCACAAGGAAAAACCGTCCGTGTTTTTGAAACGCCAAAGATTATACCCAATCAACTCCTGCTAGCAGCTGAACCAGAAAATCCACTCCTCGTCGGGCTGGATAGTGAAAATGAACGACTCATCGCTTGGGACGCTAACGGAAAAATTACGGAACAATACTTTTCAGAAACACTCAAAGATGCTATCAGCCTCTCCTTAAATAATCGGGACATATTGATTTCGACCCCAACAGAAACATCTAAAGTCACCTTACCATAGTGCTCTTCTGTCACTCTCTTCTACAGCTCTACATGTGTTTCTCGCTCTTCAACTGCTCATGAGGAGCATTGTACCAATGGAAAAGTGAATATTTCTCTACCATTCAGATAGAGCGACTGTACTAGAAAAACAAAAAGGATCAAACAGCTTATTTCATCTATTTTCAATACCGTCAGCGAGCCTCACCCGATTCATGATTTCACGATTCACAGTTGCCGCATCACGACCAAAACGAAGTCTCGAGAGCTCTTTCAAAGCGTTTGCAATTTCTTGATTCCCCTGAGTCGGAGCATATGTCTTCATATTGAAAGGCTTAGTCAGCTCTCCATTCATCAAAATACGCGCAAAGCAGTTGTAATTATCCACATTCATCAGATCATTGGCACTAAAAATAGGGGAGAATTGTTTCTCAAGAAATTCCCCATCCTCTGGACCGACGCGAAATGCAATCATTGAACCAACATTCCCGAACACCGCTTTGGAAATATCTTCCTTGAGCTGTGCGATGAACTGATGGGCTAAGACCAGACAAAGGCGATACTTCCGAGCTTCCGAGAGAATCTGCGCTACAGAATTGGTTGTGACATTCTGAAACTCATCCAGATAGAGATAAAAATCTTTACGCTCGCTCTCCGCCGTATCAACCCGGGAGAGCGCCGCCATGAGTAAACGTCCAACAATCACCATACCAAGCAATCGGGCATTGATTTCCCCAATCTTCCCCTTTGAAAGATTAATCAAGAGTATTTTTCCGCTATCCATGATTTCTCGAAAGTTCAGCGCACTTGTCTGCTGCGCGATAATCGGCCGCATAATATCATTCGAGATGAAAGCGGTCAGTTTGGAAGTAATGTAAGGAACCATATTCGCAAGTGCAGCCTCACCACCCGCTTTCTCAGCCTCTTTCAACCAGAAATCTCTCACGATGGGATTTGTACAGTGATCAAGTTTAAAGCGTCGGAAATCTTCGTCTGACAAAACCTTAGATATTTCCATCAAAGTAGAGCCGCTCTCTGGATGCTCCATAATCAACAGCATGGCATTGCGCATATACTGCTCAAACATCGGTCCACCAGTCGCCTTGAGATCATAGAGCTGATCAAAGATACCAATCATTTCATTAATAATAAACGTTTTCTGTTCTGGATGAGCTGGATCAAATTCCAACATGTTAATGCCAATCGGACGTTCAACATCAGCAGGATCAAAGAGAATCACATCTTCAGCTCGCTCTTTTGGTATAGCCGTCAAGATATCTTCAATAGCATCACCATGCGGATCAATGAAACAAAATCCTTTCCCGCTCATGGCATCTTTTTTGGCCATTTCCTGAAGAAAGTTCGATTTTCCAGCACCAGTCTGACCGATGGTATACAGATGCCTCCGTCGATCATTATCAGTAATGCGTATTTCCGTTTTTGTGCCGCGATAGTCATTATATCCCATGAGTAACCCCTCAGTCGGAATATTAATGGGTGGCGGAGCGGCCCCAGCTTTCAGCCACTTGATTTTGGGTGTTTCGGTGGTCGAAATAGGGAAGTGGAACATACTGGATACCTCCTCAACCCCAAGAACACAAGCATCCTCCTGATCAACAGTACGAAAAATATATTCGAATACGGCTTGTTTTTCTTTCACTCGACGAAGTACCTTCAAGTGATTCACTTCCGGATTCTCAAATTGACTAAACGCGTTTTCTATATGTGATAATATCTCCGCTGCTCGTTCATGTGTTTCGGCAGTAGCGATCAAACGAATATTCACTGAAAAAGCCGCTTTTTTCGCTTTACTATCAATGGCTTTCACAAGATCCTGCTCTTCCGGTGTCAGAGCCACCTGTTTTTCTGATGCATCAGTTTGAGATGAAGATGAAATATTCCCTCCCGAAAGAACATCCATCATCCCCTTTCCAATCTCTTTTCCGGCGCTCTTGGCCAATGAATCTCCCTCTGCATCATGCAGGCGTTTGCCACCTTGCATTTTCTGCGCGATTTCAAGACCCGAGGATCGCCATCCACTTGGTGCTGGAGCAAGTACGATTTGAATAGCCGCGCCTTCTGCTTCCGTATTCAAGCGACTCAAAGCATTTGAAATTTCATTCAGAGGATCGATGCCAATACCACGATAAGTCCGGAGCGGCAGCGCGTGATTCTTCGAAAGTCCGAGAACTGCCACGGCAGTTGCGCTACTCGGAGAGAACACTGTATAATCGGAAATCTTTTCAATCACCGCATTGGGGAAAAAACTGTGCAACTGCTTTTCGATATTTTCCCGAAACCGTTTCGGCATGGAAAGATAGAAGAAGATTTCTTCGCTATTTGATGGGTTAGCGATTTCAAAGACAATATTTGGCATCTGATAAAACCAGTGTTTCCAAGAACCTGCTTTCCATTTGAGAGATGAAATAGCCACCAAAAATTGCTCCATCGCGACGATTTCTTCTCGCCAAGCATCAGCACTCTGATTCTGTTGAGCCTCTTGACTCCGTTTCACGCGAGATACTTTCACCATTTCCAAATCCATCTGCATGGATTGACTCACCGCGATACGAAAACGAAGTATACTTCGAAGAATCAAAAAGGCTCCCGAAAATAACGCCAGTATACCAAATATACCCAAAAGTGGTATCAGAACAATATTGAAATCAAAACCAGACATACTTTGTGTATTTGTTTGAACGCACTCTTTTCCTCCCGTTATGCCTTCTCCACTAGCCCTTTCTCAACCAAACCCTGATAAAACTTATCCACCATTTCATCATGCATTCGATCGAGCACGTAATAATTCTTCAATTTCTGTGCTACATGTACTGCATGAGGAATTCCCTTTTGTGTCGCTAAATCAAGAAGTCGTGTTACCTGACTCTCAACATCAGAAAGAAGTGAGAGGTTTCGGGCATCATCGGTCGCACTTCCTGTCGCTCCAGATGTGCCAAGTGCTGGTCCGGCCTTACTTAAGATTTCAGTGAGCTGATTTGGTTCTGCTTCCTGCTTATTTTCTGGATTACTTTCGCTTTCTGTTTTTTCAGAAGTATTTTCTTTCTCTTGCACAAGAGACTTGTCTTCGGTGTTTTCCCTCAAAAAAACATTTCCATCGGATACTTCCCCAATCGGCCGTAATTCTTCTGGCATACGTATTCAGAGACAATTAAATGGATTCCTGCTTCATCTGTTCCTTAAAGTCGACGACTACTTTCGCAATCATGTCTTCGTAATCTGGGATTCTGCCCTTCAAAAAGGCCGTAATCTCTTCCTGAGAGCCATTCCGATCAATCAATTCGTCATATTCTTGAGTCCCCTTCTCGCCCAACCGATCAAAAGTCTCAAGCAAGATGCGCTTCAGAAGAGCTTCGCCCATCTTGGCAATCAATTCATTCTTCCGTGCTTCATCAAGTTTCCCAAAACCGAGCTCGTCTGCTAATTGATTCAGTATGGCTGTATAGTCCATAGACATGATATTGATAATTTAATTTCTGAAAAAAATACCCGACTCCTCTACATCTCATTTATATAGCAACCAGATTTTTCGGTACCGGTATACGTGCTCGTATACCTTCAACAAATTGTTGTACGGGCATCTTCCCATACTCTGTAATGAACTGTCCTGTATGAGTGCCTGGTATTCTTGCCAAAAGTCGTTTCATCTGCGCCAAATCATCTGTCGTCATACCATTTGGTATCTTGGCTGGATTTTGCCCTGCCTCAGCCATCTGTCGCACAGTCCATGTGGGGAATGCTCGTAATTTCTCCTCAACAGATTGTAATTCCACTATATCGATATTTCCTACACCGGGAATATTATAGAATCCTGTCGTGTTGGTCAGTTGATCCGGAGAAACCCCGTCAATTACATATGATTTGTTTCCGTCTGTCACCGTCGTCGTATCAGAGACTCTGGTGACTGTCTCCCGTGTTCCGTCCGCAAGCTGTGCCTGAGCCCGAGTAAGAACTTCGGGATATTTCGTTTCAACACCAGCCATCTCTGTTAGACCTGGACGCACGGCTCCCACTGAAGATCCCGACTCTATTGCTGCGCTCGCGATATCCTTCCCTTTATTCGCTAGAATTGAAGCCTTCTGCTCCTCCGTGAGACTACTTGCCGCCTTCAAAGCTTTCTGGATATCTTCAGCACTCAAATACTTCTTCCAGTTAAATACTGCTCCAGCCTGAATATTCGGATTACCCCCATGCGCCAAATAGGCATCTTTCAAGGCATCTGTGACGTATAAACTTTCAGCCTCACCCTTTACTCCCAATTCTTTCGCCATATTTCCAGCTAGTTTCCACACTGAATCTCCTTTTGCGAGCGTAATTTCTTTTCCAAGCATACCTGAAATATTTCCTCCTAATTCAACGCCCTTCGCAGGAGCAGAGGATTCGAGCGCGGCGCCACTTACCTCCCTCGGCGCATCCGCTGGTGTCGGCGGAGCTTCTGCTGCTATCGTCTCACCCGAGGACGAAGCACTCAGGGTACTTCCTGGTAAATTCTCTGGTTTCGCTTGAGGATAATCATCCCCAAATACCGTCTCTCCAACCCACCTTGCCCCTGCGCCAGCTTTTGCGGCAGCAGCACTGGTGAATTCGCGTCCTGTTTCTGATGCTAGAAATGAAGGAAGACCGAAGGCAACGCCCATACTTCCAGCCAACGCACCGAGCCGCCGCCGATCATGCCCGCGTACTCGACTCTCAAGCGTTTGGTCGAGTGAATCAATCATGTGATTATCCATGAAAGTCTTCATGCGTTCAAATTTTACATCCAGAGATTCTTCATTTGCTTCAGGAGAAGATTGAGCTTCACTCTCCGCCATCCCTGCTTCACTGGCATCACCCTGGTCCAAGCTTTCAAGTGACCTCACTTCTTGTTGGCCCTTTGCCACTATTTTTTCTGCCATTTTCCGTGCCCGACTCTCAGCCAATTTCTGGAGACCTCCGTCTGTTGCAGCAAACATGCCCGCCGCCGCTACACCTCGTCGTGCAATCACTGCTGCAATCGCTGCTGAAGCCATCGCCGTCCCCAAAAGACCCGCTCCCGACGCGACAGCCAAGCCCGCTACTGGAATACCAATAACCAACTTCTTTTGCCATGAAAGCTGATTATATGCCGCTCCAAATTGTTTCAATTTCCCGAGAATTCCCTTCTGCTCAGACCTCAATTCTGTCCAGGCATTATACAAACCAACATTGACTTCCGTAGCAAAATGACGTAGCTCTGACTCGAGTTCTTTCTCTAATGAGTCCTCTGAATCTGAAAAAGATTTCCCTGCATCCAAACTAGACTCCATTCCCTCAAATTCTTTATCCGTATCTGACTCCGCTACGCGAGCAGAGAGTCTTGCTTCCGATTCTGTTCGATCAATATGTCGCATCTTTACCATTTCAAGACGCAGGTCTCGTAATTCACGAAGTTTATTTTGGTATATTTCTTTTTTCTGCCCGACTGTTTCATTCTGGATACCCTTCCCAGAAATACCAAGGACTCCCTTGAGACGACTCATCACCGTACGACTCTCATTATCTGCCGCGACATATTCCAAACGCGCCTGATCACACGCCAAAGTAGCAACATCGATTCTCTGTTGCAACTGCCCTTCTGGCGTGGCTCCAATTTCTCCATTTGGTCCTCGACCAAAGGCCTCAAATACCGCCGCCTCTTCTGCTGATCCCGGAGCAGCCATCCGAGCATTTTCGATCTCCCCATCTGGTTCCTCCGCCTGCGTCTTTTGATTCTCAGTACGAAGTGGATGATTTCGCGTCCTCACGACCGCCGGTACGGCTTCTCTCTGAAGCGCTTCTTGTGCATCAGCCTGCTGATCAGTTTCTTTCAGATAGTCTTCCACCCAAACACTCCCATCTCGGTACTGATCATCACTACCTCGAGGTTGTGGATTTACTGTATGAAGTGGATTATCTCGCGTTCTCACAATAGAAGGTACGGATTCATCCGAGACTCCCGAATCGGTTTGCGAAACAACATCCACTGCTCCTGTTTTCGATTCAGACTCCCCATATGTACGACCAAAACCAATCAGCTCTTCATCATTCGCGCCAGACTGAAAGACAACGGATGATTGATCTGCCGACAGCGTCCGCTTCGACAAGTCATCTTCTCCGAGCGCATCCACTATTGATCGTTCTTCATCTGACTTTGGAACTCTTGATGGTGCCTGTTCGAATTTCATAGCGTCTGCTTTATTATTGTCTGTTGGGTTTGGTTGTGCTTCGATATCCTGTACTCCTAATGCTTCTTGAGACTTTGGCGGTTGGACGGGAGTCTCTCCTATTTCATCGAATAACTGCGGCCGTGCTTTTCTGCTACTGTCTTTCCGCCGTCTTCTTCTAGTTGGTTGCTGCTCATCAATAGCCCCCTCATCCTGACTTCCTTTAGGAAGTACTTCAGGGGAAGAATCGTTATATTCTACTGTTTTTCCGCCAAAAAGCGCCCCCTTAATCGCTCCTGGCTTCGGTCGAGTCATACCGGGTGGGTCACCAGCAAGTTGATCTGCACCCTCCATTATTAAACCTTGAGCGGTTACTTCGGGAGTACTGTCTTCCAAGGCATTTTCCGATACCACGGCTGCCTGACTTAGGTTCTGGTTGGATTCTGCAATCGCCCTATTCCCCAACTCCGCCAACTCCGCAATGTCATCTTCACTCAGTTCATAGAGAGATAATTTCCTTGTTCCCTGGAGATTTTCCTTAATCAGTGTTTCCAGCCAAGCCCGAGACAACCCGCGTCTCGCAATATAATTCCCCCCACTCTTATCTGAAGTTTGTGCGACCTCAATGCCCCCATTGGCCTGCACACGTGTAATTTCATACACCTCATTCGGCTCAGCGGTATCCGTAAAACATACGCCAACCTCTGGCCTAAATCCAAACGCTGCCTCAAACTCATCCTCTATTCTCCCTGAAGATTCGCGCTCTCTTCCCTGATTCCGCGGTACCCGTTTCATTTTCTTCGGTGATGCAAAAGCTCCATCTTCAGGTTTCGGACCATGAAGCTCATCTGAGCGACGAGCATGCGTTCTTGACGGTTTTTCGCCATCATGAGGATCCGCGCCAGAAACAAATTTTCTTTCTCCTCCCATACACAAATATTACTCCTTTTCTTTTATCTCTTCTTTGTTTTCTTTTTCTTCTTTGCGCTTTTCTAATTGATAACCATTCTCCGTAACAAACTGACGAATTTCTTCTCCGGAACCAAAAAACCATTCCCCATGCGGAAGAGTCTTTTTCTTTGCAAATAAAGCTCGCGCTTTTCGGATAAAAGATGATTTTGAACCGTCAAGAGTATCCTGAGTTCGAAAACGAATACTCACCCCTCCGGCAGCCGTTACCATATCAACCCGAAATGATGTTTCTTCGTTTGCCCAAACATCGCCGACTGATACCCCACCAGATGATGTCATCACGGCGACCGGCTCTTGCATGGAAAAAGATGCTACTTTTTCTGTGGGTGCTGCAACCGAATCAGCTACTGGCTCTGTATTTTCTGTCTCAGGCACAACCGGTGATTCAGTAACCAGTGCCGGCTGCGTAACTGAAACAGAAAGCGTACTCGTGTCTGTTGCTGTTGCTCCACTTTGCTCTACATTCGTTTCTTGCGTTTCGTTCATACACAAAAATAAATAGTGCCTTTTAAATCACTTCATCTTTTATGATGACTTTAGTATAATAGTACCATAATCAAGTTGAAAAATAAAAAGAAAGTGATCTTCTGAAAGATTCAGATATTTTTTTCGATAGCTCCTTATGTGGAAATTTTTGCAATCACGTTTCCCACTCATTCTTTCGCTCACCGCCCTTCTCCTTCTCGCTTTTTTTCTTCGCATCTATCACCTCGAATCTCTCCCTCTGGGTCTCTACCCCGATGAAGCAGCTAATGGCGTCGATGCGTTACATGCTTTAGAAACTCGTCAATTTGAACTCTTCTACCCAGCGAATTTCGGACGCGAGGGACTCTTCATCAATCTCCAAGCGCTTTCTATTTGGCTCTTCGGCAATACCATGGTAGCGCTCAAACTCTGTTCCGTTCTTTTTGGAACGTTTACCGTACTTGGTCTTTTTCTGCTTGGAAAAGAGCTCTTCCATCGCACAAGCGTCGGTCTCAGCGCTGCCTTCATGATAGCCACCTCTTATTGGGCCATCAATTTTTCTCGTATTGGCTTTCGCGCTATCATGACTTCCTTCCTTCTCTCCTTTGCTTTCTTCTTCTTCTTTCGTGGTCTCAGGACACAAAAAAAACAAGACTTCCTTATTTCGGGGCTTATCTTTGGACTCGGAGTTCATACCTACATCGCCTTTCGCGTCGCACCGCTCATTCTCATTCTTCTTCTCCCTGCGCTCATGCTTTCATATGAACACTTTTTTCGTCGTTTCTGGAAACACAGCCTGACTTTTATTTTAGGTGCCTTTATCACCGCTGCTCCCATGCTATTTCACTTCTTCATCTCACACCCAGAGGACTTCGAATCTCGTTCTTCTCATATATCCGTATTTTCACCAAACGTAAACCATGGAGACTTACTCGGAACACTCACCCAAACCTTCTCCACATCTCTCATAAAATACAATTTTCTCGGTGATCAGAACTGGCGACACAATTACCCGCCATACCCCATACTTGATCCGATAGTCGGTACTTTCTTCTTGACCGGATTTTGCGTGCTTCTTTTCCAGTTCTTTCGACTCCTCTACCGGAGAATCCGCTACAATGACCGAGATTTTCGTCTTGTTATTTACACCTTCCTCTTTGGATCCTTTTTTACTATGCTCGCTCCGGAATTCCTCACCAATGAAGGACTCCCACACGCCCTCCGTTCCATCGGTACCCAGGTGCCTGTTTTTCTTTTCGCTTCCGTACCGGTTCTCTGGATTCTTAACAAAGCAGAGCGATCAGCTGCCGGTCTCCGTCTTGCCCTCTTTTCCTTTCTTCTGATTGCTTTCTCAATTTCCGCTTGTTTCAATATCGTAAAATATTTTGTCCTTTTTGCTCACAGCCCACAAGCCGGAGAATCTTTCAACGAAAACTATACCAACATGGCAAAGTATCTTCTCTCTCTCCCAGATCAAACTCAAAAATACTACCTGATTGATAGCAACGGCAATAGAGATCGTTTTCATTTACCGGTTGCTGGGATGCCGGTATACTTTTTCACCTATCATCGAGTACAAAACTTTGAAATTGTTTCCCCTGAGACCGCCCTTCGTCAACCCAGTGTCTATATCATGACTCATTTTGATCAAGCAATCTTCGAAAAATTGAAAATACTCTCTCCTGGCGCGTACACAGAACATATCGACATGAATGGTCCCAATCGCAAAGGTGGAGATTTTGACGTTGTGATTCTCCCAGAAATCAAATAAATATACTATTCACCTTTTTGTACCCCCCTTCATACACCCAATCTCTAATCTTTTTTGACCCTCTTCTTATGCATCACCTCAAAAAACATGCTCCCTGGATAGTTATCGGATTACTCGCTTTCTATGGCATTCTCTCTTTTCTCCTCTCAAGTCAGGAGTCAGCAATCTATGACGAAAAGGCACATATCCCAGCAGCTTACAGTTCTGTCCGCTATGGAGATATGCGTCTCAACCCAGAGCATCCGCCGCTTCTCAAGAATCTCGTCGGACTCCCTCTCCTTCTCCTCAACATAGAATTCCCCACCAACACTCCTGAATGGGAAACAGGAACCAATGAACAGTGGGTACTTGGTGATATTTTCATGAACTGCACCCAGCCAGATATCGTATGCAATAACAGTGAAACCCTTCTCTTCTTGGCGCGTCTCCCCATCACGATCATCGCCCTCGTTTTAGCGTTCTTCCTTTTCCTGTGGGGACGAGAACTTGGCGGAACACTGACTGGCCTCTTCGCTATCGCGCTCTTTGTTTTTGACCCAAATATCATTGCGCATGGACACTATGTCACGACCGATATCGGCATCGCCGCCTTTATGTTTTTTTCTTTCTACACTTTTATTCATTTTCTCAAAAAACCAACTTGGAGAAACGTCCTCATTGCCGGCGTTTTTCTAGGTCTCGTAGAACTTACCAAATTTTCCGCCGTTCTTCTCTTTCCTCTCTTTGGTCTTTTTGCTCTACTATATGCTCTCACGAAACAGGCATCACCTCTCCAAAGTTCCACCTCCCACTTTCGTCTCCGTCAAATTGGTGAATACCTCGGAAAATACACCGTGATGATACTCATCTGCTTTTCGCTTATCACTCTCTTCTACGCGTTCAATACCTGGAACATGCCAGAAGAAAAAACACTCGACACATCTCATTATATGTTTTCCCCATACACGGGTGTCGGTGAAAATGCTGGTAAACGCTTCGCCCGAACCACACTCGATGCCATGGTGCAGATTCCAGGACTCGATCCTCTGGCACACTATCTTCTCGGTGTCTTTATGGTGTTTTCCCGAGTGGCCGGTGGAAATACGTTTTACTTCCTTGGCACTGTGTCGGAAGATGCATCACCAGCTTATTTCCCCATCCTGTTCTTAACCAAGGAGACCCTCCCCTTCCTGTTTCTCCTTCTCATCACCTCTATCTATACCGTTTTCCGTGTCATCAAAACCTTTCGCAATAAATCCGTCTCCGCCTATTACTCCATCTTCGTTCATTCTTTCCAAGAACGCATCACTCAGTATCTCGCCGTGTTTTTTATCCTTTTCTATGCTGTGGTAAGTATCACTGGCAACCTCAATATCGGTTTCCGCCACCTTTTCCCTATTCTCCCCTTCCTCTACCTCCTCATGGCAAAAACTGCGGCGGATTTCTATCACCGGAATAGACAACGACTTGGATACATTCTCCGCCCTCTCACTGCCCTTTTCTTCACGCTCCTCTTTATTACCCCACTTGCTATTTACCCGAATTACCTTTCGTATTACAACTTGCTCGCTGGTGGGAATAAGAATGGCTACATGATTGCAACTGATTCGAATTATGACTGGGGACAAGATCTCAAGCGCCTTCGTGACTTTATTGATGACTATAATCGCCGGTGCCCATATCTTGATATGAACTCAATCGGTCAGTGCCCCATCTCTACTATTCACCTCGACTACTTCGGTGGATCCAACCCGGCTCTCTACCTCGAAAATCGCTACGACAACTGGTACGCTGCCAAAGCTCCTGAACCAGGCTGGTATGCCATTTCAGCTGTTTTTCTGCAAGAAGGACTCTACAAAGCCAAAGCTCCCGGACAGCAAGGTTATGAATGGCTCCACAATCTCGGTGAAACAGCCCGCGCTGGTGACTCTATTTTCATCTTTTATGTCAGCCCAGAAGATCTCAGCCGCTCACCTCAATAACCTCTCCCTTGCGCTCGTATGTTGAGTTCTTTTTTGTTATTCTATACAGGTAAATAACTCATAACTACTCCTATGTTCACCGAACAGCCGGTTACAGCAACTCCTCAGCAAGAAACTACCCCAAAACAGGAGTTTCCTGAAACTATGATGCGAGTCACTGATGTTTTTGAACAGATACAAGCGCTTTGTGAAGAAAATGAAACCGCAAAAAATCTTTTTGAATCGGCAGACAACTGGAGCATGCCCCTTAAATCACGTCTTCAATTTCTCCGAGATGTACTTGAGGATGACCAGCATGAACTTTCCTTCAAAAATACACTCGCAACTAAAACACTCACATCTCTACAAACGATTCTGACTACCCTGAGAGAGCAAGCAGTCCAAGGAAATCGCGCTCAAGTTACTCCCATCAGAGAAGCCAAAGAGGCACTCGACCAACTGTTCCGTACTGAAGCCCAGTCCTAGCTCTTCCTGCTTCCACCTTGTCATACACCAAGAGAAGAAGATATTTTTTTCCTGGCTCTCTCTTTATTCTTGGGAACTCATATCTGGTTCCTGATTCAGAGTGTCATCTGTCGTTTCTTGAGGTGCCTCATTTCGCAGCTGATAAAAGGCCTTACCTGAAATACGAAGATCGACAGCCACTAAATCAGCACTTCTGTCTTTCGGTATCGCCTTCTCACGCACGATACGTAAAGTGTTCAACGTTTGCTCAATGGGAATATCCGGAGTGATACGCAAAGAAAAATTCTTATCCGTTTCAATCCGAAGCTCATCAGCATATTTCGACGGGAGAAACATTTTTTCTTGAATGAGAATATCCGCCTGTTCCGAGAATGCTTGAGACAGTCCGCTTACAAAAGAGAGGAACTGGGCCGTCACAACATGCTCACCGGTCACCACTGGTTTACGCATTTCATCCACAAGATATATGTGTGGTGCACGATACTCCTCAAGTGCTTCTGGCCGGTCCTGAAGCACCCCTTCTTCATTCACCAAAAGACACGATTCTTCTGCTGAACACCAAAAAAGGAAATTCCCTCTTTCTAGAATCGAGATGCTTATCGTGTTTGGAAATGATTTTTGAACCGTCACCTGACGAATCAGCGGTGAGGCGGCGAGAAGACGCCCTTCTATACGATGAGTTGAAAGCAAGAGAAAATTATTCTGTGGCACAAAGGTCCAGATATTTTCAGAAAGAGCAGTTTGAGTCATTTGCTTCACTTCATCCGAAGTAAGAAGTCCGGCACCATCAACCACAATGTGTTCTATCGTGAGTACACGCGAGAAGAAAACCTGGTATATGAGCACCAAGAAAAACAACATCCAAAGAAATGACACCTGCCATATACGAATGTGTGAAGCATACGCTCCTTCCTGGTGTGCCGTGGTCTGTATTCCTCCTCGCGTAAAATGACGCCCACGCTTCTTTAAAAAAATCGTGGATGTTTGTTTTTTTGATTCTATTTTCTGAGTACTGGGTATCTGCCGCATTTACGAGGCTTTCAAGAATAACTTTTCTAATTGCAATCGAGTGTTCGCCTGAGTACTCTGTAGAATATGCTGCGTGTTTTTGAGGGCCTCGAGAAAGAAATACATCGCCTGAATTTTCAGAGTATCTACTGTATCATTTTGCGCTTCTTTCCGAACCGATGATGCTAACCACTCAAGCAGTCGTATTGCAGAAGAACCCTCTTTGGCGAGATCTTCAGCTAAATGTAATCGTTCAGACAAAGAAAGTTGACCTAACCGCGAAAGTCGTGCTAATAAAACCTTCATTCCCGAAAATCCTGCCGCATCTTGCAGCGCCATTTGAATAATTCCAGGTCGTCCAAAAGCATACAAAAACCGATTCTCTTGGTCAAGAGCTCCTAATATCTGCATTTCTTCCCCGGGTACCAAGGAGAAACTCATTCGTTGCAATCGGGAATGCACGGTATCGAGCAATGCTGCCGCATCATGCGTGACCAATATAAGTATCGAAGTTTCATTGGGTTCTTCGAGCGTTTTCAAGAGGGCATTTTGCGCTCCCTGAGAGAGCCGATGTGCGTCATTGATAATGAAAATACGTCGTTTCCCCACCAATGGATAACGCGACAGGAATAATACGCCCTCACGTATTGCTTCAACCGGGATATTTTTCTCTCGTGTTTTCCCTTTTTCCGTCACTTGTTCTGGCTCCAGCAACAAGATATCTGGGTGAGACATATCTCCTTCTTCCCGAAGATCAAATGTATCCCGTTGACCCAGTAGCGTCCAAGCGAATTGGAGCGCGACCAATCGCTTTCCCACACTTTCGGGACCGACAAACAGAAACGACTGCGGAAAATCCACCAGTGCTACAAGTTTATTGAGGCGAGTTTGCACTCCGTGATGACCAATGATTCGCATACTGTTGCTCCTGACTCAAAATCTCTTATACTTCTTGAGCTTTTTCGACAGCATTCCGGATACCCTCTTCAAAGGCTTCCCGTGAAAATCGATTCGCTGACTCTTGCAGCTTGGCGATTGGATATCCGCTCTGCTCCTTCTCCAAGAACCGCTTCACCGCCTCAGCAATCACTTCTGGTGTTTGTGAACGGAATACCTCTCCAGTTTCACCAACCTGAAGAATCTCGTTGATTCCACCATATTCATAGGCAATCACTGGTGTCCCCGCGGCAAGAGCTTCAACCGCTGCCATCCCAAAATCCTCTTCAGAAGGAAACAGAAGCGCTCGTGCTTCTCGATAGTACCCCTGAAGAGAAGTGTCACTCACTTTTCCAACAAAAGTAATATTGCGACCAGCAATACGCTTGAGGTTTTGCTCTTCACGACCGCTCCCTACCACCACCAAAGGAAATCCGAGCTTATTAAAGGCCTCGATCACTGGTTCAATTTTTTTGGAACGTGTCAGTCGAGAGACAACCAAAAAATGTTTTCGTTCACTCACAGGAAGAGGTGTTTCTGTTTCTGTTTCCGCAAGCAATAGGCCCGGCGGATATACCACGCGAGCAGTTCTTCGATAATACTTCGTAATACGATCCCGAGTATACGCTGAATTCGCAATAAGAACATCGGGTCGATCTGCTGCTTCTCTATCCCATAAACGCATATACGAAAGCCAGAGACGAACCAAAAGACGCGGTACAAACCAAGGAAGAGATTCATCTAAATAGAGTTCCCTCCCTTCCCACGCATAACGCATGGGAGAATGCACATAAGCGATATGTCGTGTGTGCAACCGAGTAATGATACCTTTCGACCAGGCTCCTGAGGAAGAAATAACAATATCAAACTCTCGAAGATCAAGTGTTTCAACAGCAATCGGATAGAGAGGAAGAAGCGCTCGGTACCGAAGTCTCAGCCACCGCGGAAATGACTGAAGAAAGGAAGGACGAATTTCGCGTCCATGAAAAAACCGCTGTGTAAGAGCCTCGTCTTGCAACAGAGTGTAAATCGGCGCCTCAGGATACATCGAAGCGAGTATTTGGAGTACCCGCTCCGCTCCACCATAAGTCATGAGAAAATCATGAACAAGAGCGACTTTTTGTGGTTTCTTGATATGTTGACTTTTTGACATTTATATGCTATAATTAAAACCATCAAAAAAACAATCGGGCTAACTCTCGGGCACAAGATGCCCACTCGAAGCGACTCACGTTCTGGGTCGCTTTTGCTATTATAGCATTCCTTCGGTCCGCATCAGACAAAATAAGCCAAACCCCCTCTGCAATACGCTCAGCACTCAATGGATCAACAAAGATCGCTCCTTCTCCTGCTATTTCTGGCAGTGAAGAGACATTCGAGGTCACTACCGGTATCCCAACCGACTGTGCCTCAAGTACTGGGATTCCAAATCCTTCATACAGAGTGGGAAACACGAAGACATCTGCTCCTTGGAGCAACTGCCATTTCTCGCTCTCACTCACATAGCCGAGCTCATGAATCCGGATATTCGATTGAAGATTTTGGATTTTAGAACGGATTTTCTCATAGCCGTATCCTGGCTTTCCTACCAGTACCAGCTCATGCGGTATCTGATATTTTTCTTTCAGAATCTCGAAGGCCTCGATGATTCTCAGGATATTCTTCCGCTCTTCCAATCGCCCGATAAACAGAATGTACGGCAATACTTGATTATAGGTTTGAGATTTGAGACTTGAGACTTCCGTACTGTATCCCTCGTAAATAACCCGTGTCCTCTCTTCTGGCACCCGATACAATCGAATCACGTCACTCCGCGTATTCTCCGATACGCACACAACCATCTCTGCCCATCGACAGGAACATCGAATAGACAGACGCATATACCAGCGCTCATACCATGAATACGCCTCTGGACAGAACTCATATTCCAACCCATGTATAGTGACCACTGTCCGTTTGGGATGAATCAATGGGACCGTATGCGCGGGGATAAATAAGACATCTGGTGGATGCAGGAGCATTTCCAGCGATAAACGAATTTGTGTCCAAAAACGCGGCGCCCAAAGTGCTTTCACTGACCAATTTTCCGGCAAAGGAAAATCAATGATCGGTAATTCCGAGACGAATCGCCATCCTCGCCATACTTTCTTAGCCCGCACATACAAAAAAACCGTCTGCCCAGAAAGTTCGGCTCGCAGATGCTTAATCACCTGATAACTATACTCTTCAATCCCCGTCCGTTTCTTCAGAAACGCCCGTGAAGCATCAATGCCGATAATCATACTGTGTTCATTTTCCATCGACCAATTGACTTGATTGAAGAGCTGGTCAATATATTTTTTGTAATGCTGGTGTTTCCGAACACGTCGCGAGAAAAAGATGTATTGGTATGCTCTGGTCTCTCTCTACAGGCGTAGCCAGGTTCGATTCAACTGAGCAGATATCCTAATCCTATTTCGCCAACACGATACTCCGCTTATACACTTCCAAATTCTCAAGCACGATACCCGTCCCCCTCACCACACAAAAGGCGGGATTATCAGCCACATAACATGGAACGCCAATGGTTTTGGCAATGAGTTGGTCAAGATAACGAAGCTGGGCTGTCCCTCCCGAAAGGACCATCCCTTTATCCATCACATCAGCCGCTAGTTCCGGTGGCGTTTCCTGTAACACCTGTTTAATAACATTGATGATTTCACGCAACTCGTCCTGAATCGCTTCAGTCACTTCATTCGAGGAAATATTAACTGTTTTAGGCAATCCACCCATCAAATCCCGTCCTCGTATCTCCAGAAAATCCTCCTTTACCTGAGCAATAGCCGCCCCAATTTTCATCTTGACCTCCTCCGCTGTCCGGTCACCAATAGCCAAAGAGTATTTCCGTTTAATATAATCAGAAATCGCCTGATCAATACGGTTTCCGCCGACGCGCGCGCTATGCGCTGCCACCACTCCACCAAGCGAGATAATCGCGATCTCCGATGTCCCACCACCAATATTGATAATCATATTCCCCTGAGCGGTATGAATCGGAATCCCTGCTCCGATAGCAGCAAGAATGGGTTCCTTAACAACATATGCCGCCTTAGCGCCAGCCTTCAGCGCCGCATCTACCACCGCTCGCCGTTCCGTTGAAGTAACTCCAGCTGGAATAGACAGGACAATTTCTGGTCGAAACAAACGGAATCGACCTGTCACTTTGTTAATAAAATACCGAAGCATCGCCTCGGTCACCCGATAGTCAGCAATCGCTCCATCACGCAGTGGTTGAGAAGCGACAATTGTATCTGGTGTTCGGCCAAGCATTTCCTTCGCTTCATTGCCTACCGCCAGCACCTTATTCTCCGCCAAAGAAATAGCCACCACTGAGGGCTCATTGATCACCACACCTTTGCCTGGAACAAATACCAGCGTGTTCGCGGTACCAAGATCTATCCCAATTTTTCGAATAAAAGACATATATTCTTTCCGGTATCAAAAAACGCACTCTCCGTACTATCGACTGATACGCTCAATGCGCGCGCCCAACTTCTGCAACCGTTCTTCAATACGTTCGTATCCCCGATCAACCTGATAGATATCTTCAATCACCGTCTTGCCCTCAGCACACAAAGCCGCGATAATAAGCGAGACACCTGCTCGCAAATCATAACTTTTGATAGTCGTTCCGCGAAGTGGTGTTTTGCCACGAACAATTACCTGGTGTGGATTGAGCACAGTCGCCCGGGCGCCCATTTTCTCAAGCTCTGGCACATAATTGAAACGTCCCTCAAAAATCGTATCAAAAATCAGTGTTTCACCAACGACTTGAGTCGCCAGTACGCCGAAAGGTGCTTGTACATCACTCGGTACACCCGGGTAGGTTCGCGTATCAAGTTTGGCAATCGAATGCAAAGACTGATTTGGCACCACCGTAATCATGTCTTCTTCAACCACGAACTCAGCTCCAAACTCCCGCAACTTCTCCAACACAATATCAAGATGCTCCTCACGAGCATGTCGTACTGAAAGGGCGCTCCCGGTCGCCACGCCGAGAATCAAAAAGGTAGCTGCCTCATTCGCATCAGGAATAATAGTATGCTCGGCGCCCCGAAGAGTGCTTGTTCCGGTTATGATGAGCGTGTGTGTCCCAAGGCCTTGTATATCTGCTCCCATTGCCATCAAAAATCGGCCAAGATCTTCCACGTGCGGTTCAGTGGCTGCTATTTTGATGATTGTCTGACCCGACATACCAGCCGCCAACATCATCGCGTTCTCTGTTGCCGTTACCGACATCTCTCGAAGGACTATTTTCCCCGCTCGACGTCCACTCGCGTCAACAGCATAGCTTTTTTCTTGTTGCGTAATTTTGACCCCTAATTTTTCGAGAGCATCAAAGTGTGTCCCCACTGGGCGAGCTCCAATGACACATCCTCCTGGATGATACAAAGAGAATGCATCAAAACGAGCCGCCAGCGAACCAAAAAGCAGAATCGATGAACGAATCTTTTTGACTTTTTCGATATCCATTTTCTCCGGATCAATATTCCGGTTGGTGATAGCAATCGTCCGTTCACCCCGCCACTCTACCTCAGCGCCCATACTCTCGAGAATTTCGAGCATACGAAATACATCCTCGATGAGAGGGAGATTGGAAAGCACGCAAGTTTCAGTCGTCAGGAGTGTCGCCGCGAGTATCGGAGTCGTCGCATTCTTTGAACCGGAAACCACGATTTCACCCGATAAAGGCTTACCTCCCTCAATTTCAAATACTTCCATACCCTGGGAGTATAGCGGAAAACCGTCGCGCACTCAAGAGAGAGATGTTCCTCATCAAACAGGGACTGAAAGCATGGTTCAAAAAAACTCAACACAATTCATTTTTCTCCCAACCAATACATAGGAAACACTCCTCATTCAACGATGCCCAATAATAAGATAGTTGTTCTTAAAAAGGCGACCTTTATGGTCGCCTTTTCTTGGTGTCTATTTTTCTGAGCACTTGATCCTTATGGCGTGCTTTCTCGAAAATTAGAATTACACTTACGCGTGCCAGAGCAGCTAATTGGGACTTCACAATCATCTTTTCCTAAGCTCTGAGTCACATCTGGACAATAGGTATCAGTTATCGTTTTAAGAGAGTTACACGTAACCGTGGGGACACAGATAACCGTCGCCGTAAATCCAGCATTTTGACCCAAATAGGTAGCTGAGATAGTAGCGACTCCATTCCTTGACCGAGAAGTCAAATCACCACCAGAAAGTATTGCAACATTATTCGGATCAGAGGTTTTGTTCCAAACAGTAGTCGCAGTAACGTTACCGGCTGGATTCACGCACTTATTCTGGGCACCTAACAAGATCGGATTATAACAAGCTTTCAGGTGTTTTGTTTGATTCTGACTCATCGTAACACTGGTGGCATCTTTAAGACTATTGCAACTGTCTTCACAGATTTTGAGGAATTTATTGAGATTGACAGTCACACTTGCGGAAGCACTTCCCCCAGTAGCATTGAAGCACGTAAGAGTGTAGGTTGTTGGATCGGCAGTAGGAGTGACTCGTTCCCCAGCTGCATTAGAGATTCCTCGGGCTCCAGTCCAACTCGCGTCATTCGATGAAGCAGTACAGCGTACAGCCAAAGTTGTATTCCAAGTCAGCGTTGATTGAGATCCCATATTAACAGCCAGTGGATTCCCTGTTAGCGTAACCGTTGGTGCTACATATGCTGTACAGGAAGCCGTCGAACCTGTTCCAGAACCCTTACATGTCCAGTCCCACGGACCAACACCAGTCACGGCTGTTGCGGTACCCGCAGAACAGAGACTGATATTTGGAGCTGCCGAAAATGAAGCTCCGTGAGAAAGTCCACAGGCTCCATTGATATTTGGGATAATAGTAATTGTTTTTGATGTCCACCCAGAATAATTCCCCTGGCTATCTCTGGTTCGTGCCTGAAATGTCTTATTTCCAGCCGTCGCCCAACTATGTGAAGCCGCACTCGCGGTATTAGATGCAACTGTTCCCTGCCATGCGGGAGTCCACTGATCTCCCACACCATCATTGTTCCAGTCAATCAGGTAGTGGACATTGTCCCCGTCAGCATCTGCGGCTTGAAAATTAAAGGAGAGGCTTTCGCTCGCATTCCCTCCACTCCCAGCAATGCTCGGGGCATTAGGCGCACTGTTTGGATTATACCCCGTGAAAGTAAAGCGAACAGACTTGGCAGGAATATCGAAAACACGACTACCACCAGCAGCACCTTGTGTTGCCGCAAATTTTACATCGATCTGAATTGAACCAGTTCCATTCACAGTACACGACATCCCAGAACAAGTAGCAGACCCCGATATGAGATCAAGAGAGACCCCTGGAGTCACCCCATTGACAGCTCCATTTACAAACCAGACAGGGTGACTCCATCTCAGTGCGGATGCTAAATTACCATACCAATTCATATAAGGTGAGGCTCCTTGCCAGCCAGGATTATTATAGGAAGAGCCTGTGAAATCTCCTGCGTTAGATTTGGAAAATGTAATTGTTGAACCAACCGGTACACTCGAAGTATCTGCATAATTGGCATCTGCCGTATAAGCTCCCTGAACAGTGATCGCCGTACAAGTTCTCCCTCCACAAAACTCTATCGATGCTGGAATCGCCGTCCATGCGGTACTCTTCGCCTCTGCTTGACCTCCTCCAATACCGAGTCCGAGCATTACCACAAAAAGAAATCCTCGTAATACTCCACGACGTCTCTTTCTCGCCTGAATGAGTATCATTCCGATGCCCACCAATGCAATAGCCGAGACAATTACCACGCCCTTCATCTGAAAATTACCCAATACATCTTCAACAACACCAGCAACACCTGTTTTTGGGCAAAGAGATGGATCGATGTCCTCGCACCGGTAGCGCTGAGTCACTTCCTCCATTACCTGGCCTGAACGCGTCAGTTTGGCAGTAAGATTAAATGTCGTATACGTCTCAGTGGGAATAAAGGTATCCATGACACCCATCATATCCCCCGTAATACCTCCCTCATATGTGTAGGTATGAATCAGATTACCCCGAGCATCCGTCAGTGTCAGTGTCAGAATATTGTCTGACACAACAGGAAAGTTAGTGCTATGAGCACAGGAGAAAACAGTTGCTTCTTTCCCGGCCTGAAGTGGATAGTTTTGAATACTTGGAAAGTTCAGACGAGTCTCGACGATACCATCGCGTACAAAACGGATATTCAAAAACGAATTTGATAAGCCGTCATGCATCTTCAGCACCAAATAAGAAACAGAGTTTCCAATCGGCTGTACAGTATATTCAAGATTCCGAGTTTCACCAGGTTCTAGTTCAATAATCTCTGTTCGAGTATCTCCTAGCGTTTCTTCGCGCAGATTATCCCATGAGTAAAGCCGCCACTCAAGCTGAACCGCCGCATGTTTCTGTTGTGGATTCTTGACCTTTACTTGAGCAGTTACTTCTTCTCGCTGGGAAAAATGAGGTGGGAACTGAGCAAAGGCATAAGGTTTGTCATTCAAAGTCACCGAATGCTTATCCAACGAAACAAGTTTCTCTGTTTCAGGATTGGTGACCGAAAATGGCGCGAGATTGCCCGTCACATCATCGGTAAATGAGAGACCAAGTAAATGGTACAGTTTGGCCGACTGAAAAAAGAAAGCAGCAAAATAGTCCCCCGCTTCAGCATTAGCAGGCACATTCCAATCAAAGGAAATCATTTTCTCACCCTGAGCAGCCAGATAATATGTATCAGGTAATGCGAATTGATCTACCAGTGGGTATCCATTCTTCTGAATTAAGGCTGTATCTTCACTCGTTTTTCGAAAAATCTTGACGTAGACATTTCCATTAACAATAGGGTAAGCATTCTCATTTTTCAGGCTCCCAGCAAAAGTCATCGGGGTTCCTGGAATAGTTTGTTCAAGAACAGCCTCAAGATCCACTTGAACCGAACCAAAACGATAGTAATCGAAACAATCCACCGTATTCGGTAAACGTTGACGATCTACCTCTATTTGCTTCTCATCCGTGTACTGCTTCAGCACCTTATAAAGGGTATCATTCTCCTCTGGCGTCACAGTAGCAGGATCCTTCTTGAGAATCGCCTCAATCTCTGGAGAAAAAGAAGGCCTCTCAGCTGGCGTGTTTTCCGCAGCCAACACACCAGACGGAACAGCAAACGAAAACACACACACTAACACAAACCGAACCAAAAACGAAAATTGTTTCATATCTAAAAAAAAATCGTTATTAATTTTTATTTTTTATTTCTTTCAGAATACACCATAAAGTACTGATTGTCTAAAATGGTATCTCTCTCTATACTGAAAACGTATAATTCCTGATTCCAATAATATTCTCTTTACTTCTATGGTTAATTCTTCACCTAATACATCCACTCACCGCTATGCCGTCATTATGGCTGGCGGCACCGGTACTCGTCTTTGGCCTCTCTCACGTATTGCAAAACCCAAACAATTTCAAGCTTTCCTCTCCAAGAAAACACTTATTCAAGAAACTTTCGAGCGTTCTCAAACGACTGTCTCAGCTGAGCATATTCTCGTTTCTACTGGACAAAAATACGTCTCCCTGACTCAAGATCAACTGCCTCTCATTTCTGCTGAGCAACTCATCATCGAGCCTCTCGCCAAAAACACCGCCCCCGCCATTATCTATATCGCAGCTCTTCTCGCCCACCGTGATCCAGAAGCCCTGGTTGTCACGCTAGCTTCTGATCATGCTATTGAAAATCCCGAGGAATTTACCCGTGCCGTCAATCTTGCCTTTGAAACCGTTGAGTCCCATCCTGACTCCCTCGTGACCATTGGCATCAACCCCACCAAACCTGACACCAATTACGGATATATCCGTATGGGAGAAGAAATTTCTTCCTCTGAGCAAAACCGGGTTTTTCATGTCGATAATTTTAAAGAAAAACCAGACCGAACTACCGCCGAACAATACCTCGCTTCATGGGAATATCTGTGGAATGCGGGCTACTTTGTTTTTCGGGCCTCTTCCGTTCGAACATGGGTGGCTGAATACGCCCCAGAGTTTCTCTCCTTCTCTGATGATTTAACCGAGGCACTCACAACCAATACCCTCTCGCCAGAACGACTCTTCGAACTCTTCTCTCTTGTCCAGTCAGCTCCTGTCGATACTGTTCTCGCTGAACGCCTCCCGACAGAGAAGCGACTTGTTGTCCCAACGACACTCGAGTGGAATGATATTGGTGGTTGGCACACGCTGTATACTTTTCTTTCTGAACGTCACCTCAAAGATCAAATTGTACGAGGTCCGCACATTGATCTTGCGAGTAAAAATTGTTTCATACACGGAGAAAAACGCCTCATCGTAACTGCTGGTCTCAAAGATATTGTGATTGTGGATACCGACGACGCTCTCCTCGTTGCTGACCGCGAAACCCTTTCACAAAACATGAAAGAGCTCCTCACCCAATTGCCTGAGGAGAAGCGCTAAATATCTCTTTCAAATCTCACCGCACAAAAAAAGAAACAGGATACTTGCCGAGAAAATATTCAAAAAAGCCTACAGCCCAAAACGCTGAAAGAGTCCTTGGAGCTCTTCTGTAGAATAGTATTCGATGACGATCTTACCGCCTTGGCCAACTGGGGAAAGTTTCACCCGTGTCCCAAGTTTCTCGCGTAATTTTTCCAATCGCTCCGAAAATTCTGGGGGGATCTGTACCTCGCTTCGTACGTGAGGGCGTACCGATACCGCGCGAGCTTCCATTTCTGTTTCACGTACAGTCAATCCAGATTTTATAATCATTTCAAACAATGCTCTTTGCTTTTCTGGATTCTCGATGCCCAAAAGAGCTTTAGCGTGTCCCTCGGAAATCTTCCCTTCAATGAGGGCTCGTTGAATTTCAATTGGAAGATGCAAGAGACGAACAGTATTCGCTACTAAACTTCGACTCTTCCCCATTTTTTTCGCCACTTCTTCTTGATGCAATCCGTATTCTTCCATCAGTCGCAAATATGCTTTGGCTTCTTCGATGGGGTTCAGGTTATGTCTTTGGGTATTTTCAATAATAGCGAGCTCAAGCTTGGTTCGTTCATCCGCACTGCGTATAATAACCGGCACTTCAGTCAGTCCAGCGAGCTTGGATGCCTGAAGCCTGCGTTCTCCTGCAATGAGTTCATACCCCTCTCCCTTCCGTGTCACGACAAGCGGCTGGAGTATGCCATGTTCTCGGATGGATTGAGCTAGTTCAGCCAATTTTTCTTTATCAAATTGAGCCCGAGGTTGTTCGGGATTTGGAACGATGGCATGCAACGGAGCATTCACTACACTCTCCTGGTCAAAACTCGTCGTCGGAGAAAAAACTGGCTTTTTCAATACTCCTGCGGGTGACTGCGCTCCCAATGAGGGTTTCGATCCTCCCGAAGCCGACATCTCCGTAGATTTTACTTCCTCTGCGGTCTTCGGGACAATTGCCGAAGCAACCTCTGATTGAGAAAAGGATTCCTCCAGATCGTCTGTTCCCGGCATCCCCACGCGTTGAACTGGATTAATGACAAAAGGTGATGTAGCAACCGGTTGCTTCAGAGTGGGTTGCGGTGCGGGAGAACTCGCCCCTTGGCTCTGAGATGGATCTCGACTATCCCCTGCCTGTTCTGGTTTTTTTGGCGGGATGAGTGAAGAAAGTCCACGTCCCAGTCCATATTGTTGTGCCATACGTTTTTTTTACACCCCCCCTGTGTGGTTGCTCTTATCTTAAATCGGAATCTCTAAATCATCAAATTTTTTCTCTTCTCTCAACAGAGTGAGAGGCTTTTTTATTCCTCTTCTCCCTCTTTGTTTGGTTCTCGAGCAATAATTTCACGGGCTACTCCTTTGTAAGCACGAGCCCCTTTCGAAAAGGCGTCAAAATCAAGAATGGATTTCCCAAATGATGGAGCTTCAGCCAGACGAACAGACCTTGGGACTACATTTTCAAACACCGGACCCGGGAAATGAGCTCGCACTTCATTGACTACCTGACGTGCCAATCGATTCCGTCGATCATACAACGTAAGCAATGCCCCAAAAATTTTCAATTCCGGTTGCAACCGCTCTCGAACCAAATCAATAGTGCCAAGCAATTGCGACAATCCCTCAAGCGCATAGTATTCAGTCTGTACAGGAACAATCACCCCATCACTTGCCACCAAACCATTAATAGTCAATAGACCAAGAGAAGGGGGACTATCAATCAAAATGTAATCGTAGTGTGGGCGAAGTACTCGCAACACATTGTGTAAACGAAATTCACGTCCATCAAGATGAATCATCTCTATCTCCGCCCCTGCCAAATCCTGAGCGGCCGGGATAATATGTAGGCCCTCCGTATCAGTAGCATAGATAATCTCCTGTGGGGGTGTTCCAAGAATCATCGCATGGTAGAGATTTTTTTCAATCCCCTCTTTCTCAATTCCGAGTCCCGAAGAAGCATTTCCTTGTGGATCAAGATCGACTAACAAGACTCGCTTTCCAAACTCAGCCAGATAGCGAGCGACATTAATCGTGGATGTCGTTTTCCCGACGCCGCCTTTCTGATTGACAAATCCTAAAATTTGAGACATATTACATTATCACGGAGAAAGAAGTTTTTCTGCACTCATACAGTATATCTGATTGACAGCTACACTTCAATTTTCTATGCTGAGAAAGGCTTGTACATTCAAATCTGTTCAAATAGACTGATTTGATCGGAATAAGAAAGTCAGCTTTTTCTGATGCCCCATGTTTCCGAACATACAGCGAAGAAAATGTTTGTTTTCTTGTTCCGATCAACTGTCTCGTATAAAAAAAGCCGCGGTGATGGAATCCCGCCAAAGGCGGGTAAAGGTAGACTTGGTCGCCTACGGTGACCATACGGGAGTAAAGCGAACAAAGTAAGATGCGAAAATGTGATCACCGTGTACGTCATTCAAAGCCAAACGAAGAAATACCGCTACGTTGGCATAACGAATGATTTTACAAAAAGATTCGCAGAACATTCAAAGAACAAACAGGCATTTGCACCTTTCTTGGTCTTACGTCTCGAAATTTTTCCTGATTACTCATCAGCAAGAATTCGCGAAAAATTCCTCAAAAGTGGACAAGGGAGGGCATATCTTGATACGTTACAAGAAGAGCCGCGGTGATGGAATGGTAGACATACGGGACTCAAAATCCCGCGATAGCGATATCATGAGAGTTCGAGTCTCTCCCGCGGCACCAAAATAAAACGGCTCCTGGTCACAAGCCGAAACCACTGACCAAAATCGTCCCTTCACAATTTAGGAGCATCCGAGATGGAACTCTCCCCTGAGCTCGTAAAAAAGATCCTCAGCCTTCTCCGCACAAGTACGCTACCGCCCGATCTTGATGTACAATTTCTGTATGCCGGCTTCTGCCCGACATGTGGTCAGAGTCCGATTATTTGCATTTATGCAGACCTCGGGTCGGCTGATTTTTACGACAACTATGCCCACCTCTGTGCAAACTCTAACTGCAGCTTCGTTCTCCATCATGAGAGCTTCACCGGGAATGTTGGTGGCCGTCCAGAGTCAACGGCCGATGCTACATGTTGGTTTTGTCATCGAGCAGTCCAGATGAGCTTCTAGCTTCCCTCCCTGTACTGGCATACTGCTTTCATAACATCGCGTCTCGTTCAACCCCTCAGGTACTCACCTCGGGGGTTCTCTTTTTTCAGCCAGAAAAACTACTTTTCGCAAGAGACAAGCGATCGTCACTGGACCAACACCGCCTGGTACTGGAGCAAGAAAACCTACCTGATGTGCCATGCTTTCAGCATCGACATCACCCACTGTCCGCCCTGATTCGTCTTTCGCGATGCCCCCATCGATAAGAATCGTGTTGGGAAGAATACTGTTCCCTGTAATCAGATTCGGCATACCGCAAGCACTCATGACTACTCGGGCATCCAGAATCATGCCTGTCTCGGTCAACAAACGCTCCGATGGAATCATACGCCCCACCAAGCCATGATTTGCACCAGCCTTGAGCAGAACCCGTCCGAAGTGTTCAGAGTTCACCACCAGAATTGCTGATTGCCCTTCAAGAGGCTGCTCACTCGAGAGCAAAAGCTCCATCAGCGCTTCAGGGAAAACAGGAATCTGAGTCTTGTCCCCTGCCAAAAATGCCGCTACATTGTGTGAGTGAAACCCATCAACGTCTTTGTTTGGGTCCATCGCTCCAATAATACGATCCGTATCCAACCCATCAGGAAGCGGCAACTGAACGAGGATACCATGTACTGATACATTCTCATTCAGACGAGCAATAATGGAAAGTATCTCATCCTCTGAAGTGCCTTCAGCTAGAAGGTGTTTTTCAAAAGCGATCCCATCCATCGCTGCCTCTTTTTCTTTGAGACTGACATACAGATGTGATGCTGGGTTGTTTCCTACCAGTATCACAGCGAGTTTTGGCTGAATAGTCAATCGGCTAACTCGTTCTCGAATATCAGCATGAATACGATCAGCTACTGGTTTTCCATACAAAAACTGCATATGCCCAAAAATCGATGAGTTACCTCTTTTCTGAAAAATATTTGCTATACACCTTTGGTGTCACATATCGCCATACTCCCCATGCAACGCTTGTGGCGATTGCTATGCTCCCAAGAATATCAACCAGATGATGAACCCCCGCGAGCATTCGAGAATATCCTACCAGGAAAGCGAGTGCCAAGAGTACAGTACCCAACCTTTTTTCACACCAAAAAATCAGTGCCGCACATGCCGCAGAAAGAAGCGTGTGGTCTGATGGGAAACCATTGTCAGCAGCATGAGGAATCAACGACGGAATTCCTGAAAGAACAAATGGTCTTGGACTGTCAAAAAAAACACTTCCCATTTTCGCGACTATATAAGCCAGAGGGAAGGAAATGACGAGAGAAATAAGCAACTTAAAACGCAATTCTTTCGATTGTAAGTATACGAAAACCCCCGCGAGAACCGCAATGACAAGATAGAGATACTGTGCCCCAAAAAGAATCAGTTGTTTTTCCATAAAGCGAGAAATGACTAAAAAAGCGTTCCTGCCAATGGCGCATCAAGCGTCACCAGCGGTGCGTGTTCCGTCTTCACGGATTCAAGCAGTTTCTTATTACCATGCAATTCAGCGATATAATTCCAATTCCGAAATTCTGGATATTTTTCCAATTGTTTCTCGAGAATTTCTACCGTCGTTCGCACATCACCCGCACCCGTATGCGCGCTCACATGCTCTCGACCACAGTAAAGTTTGCAAGCAGCCGAAAGAGTCCGCGGTGTCATCATGTCACGTGCTTCCATCTTGTGATAGAGAATTTTCGCGTCAAGAATTTTCTTGCCAGAATAGTCAAAGTTTTTTCCGACTGCCGCAAATTCCCCTCGGAGAAAAGGGAGATCAAATCCAGTAATATTAAATCCTCCGACATCCGCTCCATCAAAGGTATTCCAGAGTTCAAAACACAGCGAGGCAAAACTTGGCATATCTTTCACATCCTCATCACGAATCCCATTGATACTCGTGGCTACCGCTGGTATCGGGCGTCCCGGATTCAAGCGCTGGCAGTACTCGATAATCTCTCCGCTCGGTAAAATCTTCTCATATGCAATTTCAATGATATGATCTTCACCCGCAGTCAATCCGGTCGTCTCCAAATCAAAAACAATGAGTGGCCGATCAAGAGGGAGATACTGCGCAATGGTCGTATGCGGCATAGTCGAGACGATTATTTCATAACACCTCACATTCTACCTGAAAAAACCGTTTTACTCCACCGTTACCGACTTTGCGAGATTGCGTGGCTGATCAATATCATAGCCTCGCTCAACAGCGACATAATACGCAAAAAGTTGGAGTGGAATAACTGCCAGTGCCGGCGAAAGCATTTCAAGAGTCTTCGGAAGTAAAAGAGTATCAGTAGCCTGCTTGGTGAGCTCAGTATCACCCTCGGTTCCAATCGCGAGCACTCGACCGCCTCGAGCGAGTATCTCTTGAAGACCACTCATATTTTTTTCGTAAACGCTATCTCGCGGAACTGTCAAAATCGCCATCACGGATGAATCAATCAGGGCGATGGGTCCATGCTTCATCTCTCCTGTCGGATAACCCTGCGCCGGCACATACGCGATTTCCTTGATCTTCAGTGCTCCCTCAAGCGCATTCGGGTAATTATACTTCCGGCCCAAGTACAGATAGTGTGATTGCTGGGCATATTTCTTGGCTAATTTTTTGAGAATAGGGGCCTGTTCCAACACACGCTCCATCTGTCCCGGAAGAGACAATAACTCTCTGACAATACGTTGCCCCACGACCAGTGACAACTCGCGTTGCCGGCCCAAGTAGAGTGAGAGCAAAGCAAGCACAGCAAGCTGCGATGTAAACGCTTTCGTGGATGCGACTGAAATTTCTGGTCCCGCGTGACAATACACGCCAGCGTCAGTCTCCCGAGATATCGATGAACCTACCACGTTGACGATTCCAATCGTCAGAGCGCCCTTCTCTTTCGCTTCTCGAATCGCCGCAAGCGTATCCGCTGTCTCTCCTGATTGTGAAATCGCAATGACCAGTGTCTTTTTACCCAGCAACGGTTTTCGATAACGAAATTCAGATGCCATCTCCACTTCAGTCGGGATACCGGCATATTCTTCCAACATATATTCTCCCACCAACCCAGAATGATACGACGTACCGCAAGAAACAATGATAATGCGATTGATAGACCGTAAACGTTTTTCAACAGCACGGAGTCCCCCGAGTCGTGCCCGACCCTCCTCAAGAATTAATCGTCCGCGAAGCGCATCGGCAAAACTTTTCGGCTGTTCAAAAATCTCTTTCAACATAAAATGAGAGAATCCTCCTCGCTCGGCCTTGGATCGATCCCATTCCAGCGAGACCTCCTCTTTCTGTTGTCGCTGATTTGCAAGCGTCTTGACCACGTATCCTTCCGAATCCAATACGACCATCTCCCCGTCATCGAGGTACACCACTCGCTTCACATCACCCACAAGAGCCGAAACATCTGACGCAAGAAACATTTCGCCATCGCCAATACCAAGCACCAACGGACTCGAAAGGCGTGCTGCAAGCATCACATCTGGAGAGGATTCCGAGACCGCCACAATAGCATACGCTCCTCGAAGGCGCTTCAGTGTTTGAGTAAATGCTCCTTCGAAAGTATTTGTTTTCATTTCTTCCTCCAACACATGCGCGATAATCTCCGTGTCAGTTTCTGAACGAAAAACATGCCCCTGCTGCTCAAGCACTTCTTTTAATTCGCGATAATTTTCAATGATACCATTATGGACCACCGCCACCCGCTTGGTGCAGTCTGTATGCGGATGCGCATTTTTTTCAGAAGGTTTGCCGTGCGTCGCCCAACGCGTATGGGCAATGCCCATCATACTCGTGCCAACTTTTCCTGAAAGTCGATCCTCAAGAACAGAGACCTTGCCGACTGATCGTGTCACTCTCAGTTTCCCTTTTTCAACCAGCGCGATCCCAGCGCTATCATATCCCCGATATTCCAAACGCTTCAGTCCTTCAAGGAGAAATTCTCTCGCTGACCGTTTCCCAAAATATCCAACGATTCCACACATAGGATTGTTGATTACGGATAGAACCCCACTCCCAGAAGCATACTACCACACACTTTTCGGAAGAGCCTCTCTGATATCACTCTCATCGGCCCTAGACCAATCTAGGTATACAATGACGACTCATTGACGCGCGAGCCAATGCTGCCGTAAGAAATCTTCCCCAAGAGCAATATCTTCCGGTTGACCCACCGGCTGCCACGCTCTGGTTTGAACAACCGAAACTGGTCTTTCGTCTCCCACAAGAACCAGTGTCTGAGGCAAACCATACTCAGTCTCACTAATTGACACAGGAGCATACGAAAAATACGCCTGATCAAGCATATAGGCACCCGTATTCACTAACCCGTATCCCGGGGCATGCGGTCGCTCGATAATACCCTTGAGTCGTCCCTCTACATCTGTATCGAGTATGCCAAAACGACTCGAATCCTCAAGTCCACAAGCCAGCACCGCCATATCATATGTCAATAAACGCTCTAGATCTTCCTGACAGTAGATATCATCTCCATTCGTTACCAATGCTGGTCCCACAAATAAGCCAGACTCATACACTTCTCGAATCGCACCCCCCGTCCCGTCGAGCTTCTCATGACGGACATACCGAATTGAACGGCCCTGCCATTCACTACCAAAATACTTTTCAATCTGATCACCAAGATATCCCACCACGAAAATCACTTCCCTGACTGCTTCGGGCAACATCGCCAGTCGCCATTCCAAAAGAGGTTTCCCGAGAAGAGGGAGCATTGGTTTGGGAATATCGGCGGTCAAGTCCCCCATTCGTATCCCTTTCCCAGCTGCCAGAATAATCACCTGCATACATGTTAGACAACGATACTTATAATTTTCCCAGGAATAGACAAAATTTTTCGGGGAGTTCGGCCGGCTAAATGCGCCTGTACATTCGTATCAGCCAATGCGAGCTCAATCAGTGTTTTCTCACTCGCTTCTGGAGAGACGATCAAAACCGCTCGTACTTTTCCGTTGACTTGCACGGCGATGTGGAGAGTCTCAGTCACAATTTTCTTCTCATCCCACTGTGGCCACTGGGCCAGAAAAAGAGACTTCGTACCTCCGAGACGTGACCAGAGTTCTTCCGTGATATGTGGCGCAAATGGAGAGAGTAAGAGCAGAAGAGTCCGATAGTGTGCAAGAGAAAGAGTTGCTTGCTTTTCCAATGCATTCGTCAATACCATCAGGCTACTCACAACGGTATTAAATTTAAAATCCTCAATATCAGTCGTCACTTTTTTGATAGTCTGATGAAGTAGACTCTCCATATCCTGACCGGTAATACGTGATACCTTTGGTGAGACTTTCGATTGTAATTTCCATACCTTCTCCAGAAAACGACGCGCACCGACTACCCCATCTGTATTCCAGGCAATAGCCTGCCCAAATGGTCCCATGAACATTTCATACAAACGAAAGGCATCTGCTCCAAAATCCGCGACAACCTCATCTGGATTCACCACATTCCCCCAACGCTTTGACATCTTGCGACCATCCGATGCCGTGATGAGCCCCTGGTTCACCAACTTCTTAAATGGCTCTTCACTCGAAACGACACCGATATCAAAAAGAAATTTGTGCCAAAAACGCGCGTACAACAAATGACGCGTCGCGTGTTCAGTACCACCGACATACAAATCAACCGGCATCATCTTGCCTTCTTTTTTCTTGTCTACCAATGCCTTCGTATTTTTTGGATCAATGAAACGCAAGTAATACCAGCAAGAACCTGCCCATTGCGGCATCGTATTGGTTTCACGCCTCGCCTTGCCTCCGCACTTCGGACACGCGGTATTCACCCACGCTGCAATACCAGCGAGTGGTGATTCTCCGGTTCCGGTTGGTTCATACGACTTCACTTTGGGCAGAAGCACTGGCAAGTCTTTCTCAGGTACCGGCACGACTCCACATGCCTCACAGTGCACGAGTGGGATAGGTTCTCCCCAATAACGCTGCCGACTAAATGTCCAATCACGCATCTTATAATTCACTTTTTTCTTTCCCATCTTTTCCTTCGTCAACCACACCGTCATCTGCTTGCGCGCCTCCACTGAAGTCAAGCCAGAAAATTCTCCTGAATCATACAATATACCGTCTTCCGTATACACGAATGACCCATCAAGGAACCACTGCCACATAAATGCATGGTGTTCAGCTATTCCTGGGATACTCTTAAGAGCATCCCGCTCCTTCCAAAATATCTCATGCGTCTCATGTTCCTCTACCGAAATATCACGCTGAACTTCATTCTGCAAATGAACAACGAACACGGTGTCTCGATCGAAACAATTCACGTCCTTATGTGGTTTAAATCCATGCCCGTAGAGAGCTGGTATGAGAATTTTCTCGAGCGAAAAATTCAGATAACCGGTTTCTTCAATAATCTCACGCCGGATTGCTTCCTCTGGAGTTTCATTTGCTTCAACTCCTCCTCCAGGGAAGACATAGGTTCCCCCACTCTTCCGACGTAACACCAAGAGTTTCTTTTGTGTCACATCAAAAACAAGTGCGGTCACACAATGTTTGGATGTCGTTTGTTTGTCTTTCCTCGGAGTGCATACGCCCTTCATCACGATATACGGCGCAATAGTTCGTTTCACTGGCAATCCGTATTTCTTGGCGAATTCACCATCGCGCTCATCATGCGCCGGCACAGCCATCACTGCTCCAGTCCCATAATTTCCGAGTACATAATCAGCCACATAGACCGGTACCCGCTCACCGCTCAATGGATTGACCACTTCAATCCCTTCAAGCTTCACTCCGGTTTTTTCCTTCGCAAGTTCCGTACGTTCGAGGTCGGATTTGCTCGCTGCCTGCCTCAGATATTTCTGAACATCCTCTCGGTTCGAAATGCCCGCAGATAATTCATTGATCATCGGATGCTCCGGTGCCACGACCACGTACGTACATCCAAAGAGCGTATCTACTCGCGTCGTAAATACTCGGAGCTCACTTTCGGTTCCCACAATCGGAAAAACAATTTCGGTACCCTCACTCCGACCAATCCAGTTGCGCTGTTGGTCCTTGATAGACTCACTCCACTGAAGCTCTGGATTATCCAGATCTTTGAGCAGGCGATCCGCGTATTTCGTCATCGCGAGCACCCACTGCCGCATCGGTTTCTTCTCCACGACTGACCCACAGCGTTCACATTTCCCCTGTTCAAGGTCTTCATTGGCTAAGCCAGTTTTACAAGATGGACACCAATTAATAGGATCAAAGGACTCATAAGCTAATCCCTTCTTATACATCTGCAGAAATATCCACTGTGTCCACCGATAATACTCCGCATCCGTGGTATTGATTTCGCGCTCCCAGTCATACGTGAAACCAATTTTTGCGAGTTGCTTTTTGAACGTCACGATATTCTTTTTCACCGAAACACTCGGGTGCAATTTATTTTTCAGGGCATACTGTTCTGCTGGCAAACCAAAAGCATCCCAACCCATCGGATGAAGCACACCGTATCCCTCTAGCTGTTTGAACCGAGCAAGAATATCCGTCGCGATATACCCACGAGGATGTCCGACATGCAATCCTGCTCCCGAAGGATATGGAAACATATCGAGAACATAGAATTTTTTCTTACGAGTATACTGCCGATACACGCCTGTCTCTTCCCATACCTTTTGCCACTTTTTCTCAATGCTGACTGGCTGATAATTTCGATTCATAGATGTCTAATTCATCTTATTCCACACACTTCATCATTCGCCCAATCTCTCAAAAACATACAAGGATACTCTAGCGTACTTCTCTCTTTTGCACAAGAAAAAAGAGGCTTATCATAGCCTCTTCATACACATTTCGTCTCATTCAATGGAGAACTTCCCGAACGACGTCAACCGCTTTTTGTGGCGTTGTCAATGATTTCACCAGGTAAAAACGGGTGGCGTCTAATTCCCCGATTCGCTTAAATGATTCCTGATTATCCTGATTACTCAACACCACAACGGGAATCTTTGAAAGCGCTGGGTCACTTTTGAGTGCTTCCAAAACCTCAATCCCATCTTTCACCGGCATCTGGAGATCAAGAAGAACAATATCTGGATGTCGACTCCTAATAAGGGCGAGTCCATCCTCTCCGTTCATCGCGGCAATCGTCTCGAATCCCTCACTCTCAAACTTGATACGGTATATTTCTTGAATACTCGCATCGTCATCTACGATGCACACGATACGTTTCCCAAATACATCTGCCATAATGCTCTGTCAAGCAAGTTACTCCTCTCCCTGTGAATCATTGGCCAGTACCTCTGTCACGATATCCACTACTTTCTGTGGTGTCGTCAGGGTTTTGACAATATAATAACGAGCCGTCCCCAAATCGCTTATTTTTTGAAACATCTGATCGGAATTATTATTACTCAGAATAATCACTGGTATCTGTGCTAACTCTGGGTCACGATTCAGCTCACTCAAAACACTGATACCGTCCATCTGCGGCATATGAATATCAAGAATAATCACATCGGGATGGGTAGACCGGACCAGGGTCAGCCCCGCTTCACCGTTCACTGCTACCGAAACAAGATACCCATCTTGTTCAAATCGCAAGCGATACATAGTCAAAATATCCGGATCATCATCTATGATACAGATGGTCTTCCGACGTGAAATTTGTTCTTCTTCGTCCATAAGCGTCTCATCTTTCTCTAAACCAGTCCCGCTGAACTATACCTTTTCAGTATATGCTATTTTCACATTTTTTACTCACTTCTCCCAATACTCTTCCTATCGTCTCATGGTATCTACTTGAAAAGAAGTTTGTAATTCTTCGACCAGTAGACAATCCCATTATAATACCCTGGACTAAAAGTGCCTAGATACTGTATCGATGCGCTTCGAATAGTCGACGCACTTCCCGAAGTAGCCCCTGCCTTTTTCAATTTCAAAGCCATAGCCATCACCCCATCAGTCAAATTCCATGGATCAGGCGTTTTGTGGCCAGTTTTCGAGCGGATATCGGATTCATAGCCACGCCACACATCAGCCATAAACTGCGGAATTCCCATAGCCCCCCCTTGTCCGATATAGCTGCGTGGATTACACGAAACCTTTTTACTCTTACTATACCCGAGCTCTTTTACGAGTTCATCAAAAATACCACGCCGTTTCCGAAGCAAATCGATTGAGGCTTGCCATTTCTTGTTCTTTTTCAACAATGCTTTGTACTGAGCCAACGCGCCTCTCTCTACTTCATCGTACGTACACTGTCCCGTATTCACACCAAGATTAGTTTCCATTTTGAGGAATCCATACAGCACACCTTCGGGAACTCCGGTCTTATCACTCGCAAACTCCACCGCCTCACGGATATCCTTCGCATCATAGGATTTCCCGGTCAACTTGGACAAGTCTCCCTGCAATTCTGAAAGCTCCTTATTAAGACGACTGACAATTTGTTGCTGATCTTCCAGGTCAGACTGAGTTTCATTTTTGGCGACCACTAATCTTTTTTCCTGCTCACTCTTCAGACGAAGTAACCGCTCATGTTCAATCTTGGCATCTTCCAAGACTGATTTCTCCCCCGCCATAGTGGCACGTGCTATTTGAAGTTCATCCGCAATCGTATTTATTTTCTCTTGTATCGTTAAAATATTATCCCCCTCAGCCAACGAAAGACGCATGAATTCACTGTCAAATACCACCTCGGCCAATGGTGTATTCCCATTTTCATAGAGACTGCGCAACAATTCACGTAACAAATGCTGTTGAAGCTTGATTTCGCTTTCAACAGCTTTGATTTCAGCCTCCTTCTTCCCGATAATTGTTTCCGTATCCAAAAGTAAGTTCGATGTCTTAGCAATGACCTGCTTTGTCACAACGAGTGACCCCGTAATCTGGTTGAGATCCTGTTTCAGGAGTGCTTCTTTCTTCTTGGCGGCCTCGAGCTCTTTTTCTGTTTTTTTGATATCACTTTGAATATCCTCCATATCCGCAGCCTGGGTATGAGAAACGGGCAAAAATGTCTCACTGAGCATCGCCAGAAGAAGGACACTTGCACCAAAAACAGCTATTGTTCGCTTGGTTTTTCGCATACCCTTTCAGTATACCATTCCTTGAGAATTCTCGCTTGACAAGAGGGAAGGAAAGGAGAATACTACTCCGGTTGGCTCGATTACCTGATTTTCTTTCCGAAGAACCTTTTGGGAGGGAATATCCCGTAACTGTGTCACTCTTTTTCTCTTCTTTTACAATCTGACAACAAGGAGTAGTCATGTCTAAAAACCCCACTCCCGAAAAACATGCCCTCATCACCTGCTACGACAGCCGCGTCGACGATATGGTAGCAACTCTCGCACAAACGATTCGAGTCGAAGGAGAGCTTCTCGATAAATCAATCCTGCGACCACCCGGTGGTGTTCATGTGCTTCTCGGAAAAGCCGATTGCCGAAAAGGATTCTACGAGATGCTCACCGCGCTGCGCGATATCGCCGGTATTGATATTTTTCATCTCTACCCTCATACGAATTGTCGATATTGTGGTCTCCATTTACAGGAGAAAATCGGCAACGGAACGCAGAGCGACCTACGGTTTCATGTCCAAAGTGCAGCAAGAATACTTCTTGGGCTAGAACACCACTTCGCGCGTCTCGGCGGGAAGATGCCGGGGTTTGATGTAGGAATCATTCTCACGACCGACCAGCGTATCGTCACCATCGAAGAAGCCACAGAGCTCCTTCCGAACATTCCTGCCGACAGGGAACATGGTCACGCGTGCTTCCATGAAAGCCACTCTACTCAACAAACTTCCGTACATACCTAAGCGCCAACATCGGAAGAGTCACTTGAGACTCAAAAAGCGACCCCTGTGGCCGCTTTCTTTTTTTCTGACTCTGTTTTCTCTTTTATTATCCCTCGCTATTCTTCCGTCTCATCGGGGGCGGCTACTGGAGCCAACGCGAGATCTTTCGATGCTTGAAGCGTCACTTTTTCAATCTCCTTGATGAGCTTTGGATCAGCTTTGAGAGCAGATTTCGCATTTTCACGACCCACACCCAGCTTTATCTCGCCAAAAGAATAGGAATTACCGGCTTTCTTAATGATGCCACACAAAACCGCCGTATCAAGCAAATCTCCTGCCTGTGAAATTCCTTCATTGTACATAATATCGAACTCAGCCACTCGAAAAGGTGGGGCGACTTTATTCTTCACTACTTTCGCTTTTACTCGGTTTCCCACGACCATTTCACCCTTCTTAATCTGCGCGGCACGTCTCACATCAATACGTACCGAAGCATAGAATTTGAGCGCCTGGCCACCAGTCGTCGTCTCTGGATTTCCAAACATGACTCCAATCTTCATACGAAGCTGATTGATGAAAATCACGATCGTATTGGAACGAGCGATAATCGACGTTAATTTCCGAAGCGCCTGAGACATGAGTCGCGCTTGTCGACCCATGTGCTGATCACCCATCTCACCCTCGATTTCAGCCCGTGGTACCAGGGCCGCCACGGAATCAACCACAATCACGTCGAGCGCGTTCGAACGCACCAGTGTCTCCACGATATCCAGTGCCTGTTCCCCACTATCCGGCTGTGAAATGAGGAGATCGTTAATATTTACTCCGATACGCTTGGCGTATTCTGGATCAAGCGCGTGTTCAGCATCAATAAATGCCGCTGTGCCACCCATCTTCTGCGCGTTCGCAATGACATGCAGCGTCAGCGTCGTTTTACCGGATGACTCTGGACCATACACTTCGATGATACGTCCGCGTGGCATCCCTCCAATACCGAGCGCGATATCAAGTGATATCGATCCCGTAGGAACTACTTCGACATCCACCTTTTTAATCTCGCCGAGTTTCATGATCATCCCCTCGCCGAATTTTTCTTTGATTTCATCCACCACGCTGTCTATTCCTTGTTTCTTCTCACCCGTTTTTGCTTTCGCCATATCATTTCTTTTCACGTGAATTATCCTGCGATACCTCTCTTATTATAGAGGTTCAGCGTTCCGGAGCAAAGAGGACGTCCTGAATCGGCTGTTCTTCGGAAGACAGCGCTCGTGGAGATTCGGATCCAACTTCCACATAGGTTGCTTTTCCATTGTCCGAAGAAACCGAAATTTCCTGATCTGCCATAAATTCTTTGCGCTCTCCAATCATCAACTGCCCACTCCATACCTTCACGCCATCCGCAAGCACTGTCACAGCCACGGCCCTCTCTGGCGCACTGACGACTGCACGCACCCGATTATTTTCTTCCGGAATAACTGGCGATTCATTATAAGCCGCCTGCTCTGGAGTAAAAATAGCTTCCACGGTCAACGTTTCCGTTCTTTCCTTTCCAAATCGATTGGCTGCCGAGATAACTAATGTATTGAGTCCCGGCTGAAGCAAGAGCTTTTCGATAAATTTTCCTTCTGTATCGATAAGCACTGGCTGTCCATTAATTAAGACACGGGCACCCCGATCAGTCTCACCTCGCACGACAATATCAGTCTCTGAAACCACTTCCTGATCTCTCGGTTCGACCAGCACCAGCCTCGGAGCGGAAATAAAAGTATGATATTCACGAACCAGATAGAACACCACTCCACCCAGGGCCAGGATAATACAAGTCGTCCACACTGTTTTTGTCGTGATAATCAGTGTCGGCCACCGCATACGGGTGGAATCACTTTTTGAGGGAGCCTTTTTTTTCAAGCTGATGTGAATATTCCGTTCGCGCTCGTACATCCGAAGAATCGCTTCCTCATCACAGCCAAGATACCGTGCGTAACTCCGAAGAAATCCTCGTACATAGACATCCGCGGGTAAGCTCGAGTAAGAGCCACTTTCAAGCGCTTCAAGATATTTCACTTGAATTTTAATTGATCGAGACACATCCAACAGACTCTTCCGATGTTCCGTGCGAAATTTCTGCAATTTTTCGCCAAGAGTCAGTGACGCCACTTTTTTTCTGGTAAATCCGCTTTCTATCATATCCTGCCTTTCCCATTGATGATCAAAATAGTCGTTTTTGAGAGAGCGAATTTTAGGCCTGCCATTTATCCCGCTCCGCCTGATCACGCAGTGCATCATCACCATACCGAGGAGCATCGGATACACCCGGAGTCGCTACCATATCGCGACCAATCAGTATTTGTTTTTTCCCATCCACCATCCCCACGACTCCTTCTTCTTCTAAAATATGCATCAATCGAGCGGCTCGTGGATACCCAATTCCAAAAGCAGTCTGCAAAGATGTGGTCGAAGCCTTCTGCGATCGAATGAAAAGATCTCTCGCTTGATCAAATAGCTCATCTTTCTCGCTATCACCACTCAAGCTCCCCTCATTCCCAGCACTCACTCCCGCGGTGATATCATCTTCCAAGCTATCCTCTTCACCCCAGGCTTCCTTCTCTTTGCGCCAGTGATTCGTCACACGACGAACTTCATCCGTTGAAACATAGACTCCCTGAAGACGTTTGGTTTCCCCATTTGGAGCCACATAGAGCATGTCTCCATTCCCAAGCAACTTTTCAGCTCCACCAGTATCTAAAATCGTTCGAGAGTCCACCTGTGATGAAACCTGAAAAGCAATGCGGGTTGGCAGGTTGGTTTTAATCAGACCAGTAATCACTTCGACACTTGGTCGCTGAGTCGCCAAAATAAGATGAATGCCCACCGCGCGAGACATCTGAGCCAAACGAACGATTTTGGGTTCCACTTCCTTCCCATATGCCACCATGATTTCCGCCAACTCATCAATCACAATCACAAAAAATGGCAGTGGTTCCAGATCCACTTCTCGTACCGCGCCGGTACGCTCATCAACTTCTACCTTCTGATACCCATCACGGCACAACTCATGATACGCGGGAAGATCACGCACATGCACCGCTTCCAATAATTTATACCGACGCTCCATTTCACTGATTGCCCACTGGAGAGCATTGACCACCTTTTTCCCATCAACCACAACATCTGTTTTAAGATGAGGAATACCTTTATACATGGAGAGTTCCACTCGCTTCGGATCAACGAGTATCAATTTCACTTCATCCGGGGAATTCTTATACAAAAGCGAAGTGAGAATAGCATTCACGCACACGCTTTTTCCTGATTTCGTTCGCCCAGCAATCAGGAGATGCGGCATCTCGCCAAGATCCGCAAAAATACTCTTCCCCGTGACATCTTGCCCAATACCCAGGAGAAGAGGAAATTTCGAATCACGAAATTCCCGATTCTCGATAATTTCGCGCATCCGCACCATTGCCTTCGACTTATTGGGAATTTCAATACCGATATAGGATTGTCCTGGAACAGGCGCTTCAATGCGCACCGACTCCGCTGCCAATGCCAAAGCGAGATTATTCGAAAGACCCGTAATCCGAGACAACTTCACCCCGGCTCCCGGACGAAAGGTATACCGCGTCACCGTTGGACCGACTGTGATTTCCCCTGGCTCCACCTCAATGCCGAAGTGCTTGAGCGTACTCATAATCACGTGCTTCGAACGATCGGTATCTCCGCCCAAAGCCTCACCCGATTTTGATTCCAAAAGCTCGGTTGAGGGCTTAATCCAGTTAGCTCGCGGTCGACGACGACGTCGCTTGACCGATGTCTCTGGCATAATATCCTCGGCATCGCAATCAAACACTGATTCTTCTCCCTCGTCAGCATTCATTTCTTCTTCATCCTGAACGCTGCTCTCTAACGACTCCTGATTTTTTTCATCCTCATGAAATCGCAGACTCTCAATATTGCCGTCCGAGAGCGACTCCCCTGGAAGAGAAGTAATTTCTGAAGAAATACTCTCCATCTCTAGAACTTGTTCTCTGTCTTCTTCTAATTGATCCGGATCAAGAGTATCGTCCTCCGCTTTGGTCATCTCAGACGCAAACACCTGTTCTTCCAGTGTATCGGAAGTATCCCCTTCCCCTGTCTCCTTTTTCGGCAACGCACAGCGAGTCCGTATCAATTCAAACCAATGGATAAGAGAAACATTGAAAGCGGCAATGACCCCAATCAAAAACAGCATGAGAAGAATGATTCCACCAGCCAACCGACTCGTGAGTCCAAGCAAGAGTGAGGAAAAGCCATATCCGATAAACCCACCCCCTTGCCCTGCCTGTGCTAAACGCAAAAGCTCCGTACCAGTGTTACCTGAGAGAAGATGTATAAAACCAAGCAGAGACAGAAAAGCAATCAATAAGCCCACATATTTGACAGCATCCGCGAGCGTCGTCTGACGGCGAGTCAAAAACATCACCCCTGCCACCATGAGTATCAACGGGAAAGGCCATTTACCGTATCCAAACAACATTCCCATTCCACCATCAAGCCATTCACCAAGCTTGCCCGCCGCATCCACATACCCCAGGATGAGAATGAAAGCAAAAGCGAATAACAAAACGGCCGCAATGCTCCGCTTAGCATCACTGTGTAAAATATCCGAAAAACGGAAACCCTCTTCTGTCGCTTCCGGTTCTTTTTCAGCTGTTTTCTTTTTTCCCATACAACTCTCAGTATAGACCATCCCAAGCGAAAGAAAAATACTCTCGAATGAATCCGCCTGAACCATCACCCCGTATCTCGGCACGGGACATTGACAGAAACTCGATAAAGGAGTATAATTAAAATTCGTACCTTAAAAAAATGCATCCAATTTGGCTCTTTCTTGAGCCTTTTTTAACCCAAAGAGGAGAAGAGTCGTGTCCAAAAAACCAACCATCACCCCCCGTGCTCCGCTGGTCGAGAAAATGCCCGTCTGGGAGTATCTCGGGTATCGGCCATGGACCATGGCAAGAGAACACGATGACGAAGTCATTTTCTTGTCGGGAATTACCCGGCTGTCCGATATGCCGCAAGCGATAAAGGATCTCTTCGGTAACAACCAGAGATACCTCAACGGGCTCTGCCGACAAAATACCCAAGCACAAAAAGCACGAGCACTCGAGGAGCTCGAAGACGCCTACCACAACGGTGAATTTCTCCGGGACCCATACGATGAGATCGAGGATAACGACTCATGGTGTACGCAATGGGTAATTTGTCCCAAACCAGGTTTCATGTTTGGAACAAGAGCACTCTACTTCGTTCAGGAAATCAAAATGCGTCGATTACACGAAATCAGCCGTGCCCGTGATCTCCTAGAAGAAACTCGGAAGGCTGGTTGTTCAAGAGCATACGATGCACAAATCGTCGAAATCCTCGGCGGCCTGACGCAATGGATTGAAAACATCATCAATTGGAATAGACCAGTTGATGGGCCGCTAGAGACAGCCTGCCTTGAGACACTCGAAGAAGCCTCTGGGCTGCTCTGCAAATTCAGTATGACAAACGGCAACTACTGATCCCGCTGACTGACGCACCAGGAGGAACCCACAAAGTTCCTCCGCTTTTTTTATAGGTCTCTCTCAGATCTCATATCGAGGGAAAACGAGAACATTTCGAGATAGAAACCTTGAAAAGCGCGAAAAGGCTATCGAGATAACCTGACAAGCTTTGAGAGGTTTACAGCCGAAATATTCTTGTTTTCACCGATAAACATTCTTTTTTGCTTTTCTTGTGCGGTGAGATTTGGGAGAAATACTAACACAACAAAATACCCCTCATGTGAGGGGTATTTTTCCTTCATATCGGCTTCGCTACACCTATACTTGTGTATCCGAGCTCCGATAACCCGTACCAGCTGGGATAAGACGTCCAATAATGACGTTTTCTTTGAGACCACGCAAGCGATCTTCTTTCCCTTGGACAGCAGCATTAATGAGAACGCGAGCCGTCTCCATAAATGACGCAGCAGAGAGAAAGGACTCAGTTGAAAGAGCCACCTTGGTGATACCCAAGACCAGAGATTCAGCGGTTGCTTCTTTACTCTGCTTGGCACGCATCTCATCATTGGCTTCCTCAAACTGATCACGCTCCACGACATCACCCGGAAGCAATATCGAATCCCCCGGATCAACAACTCGAAGACGTGACATCATCTGACGAATAATCACTTCGATATGCTTGTCATTAATGCCTTCACCCTGACTCGCGTAAATATCTTCAATTTCACGGATAATATAGCGATGTACCGCTTCACGACCCATGATTTCATAGAGCTTCCGAAGATCAACGTGTCCGTCACACAGTACCGATCCGACAGCAATAAGATCTCCCTCTTTGACCTTCAAAGTAATGTTGGAAGGCACGGAATACTCATGCGTTTCTTTGTCACTCCCGTAGACGAGTACCTTGGTCGTCTTGCCTCCGTCCTTGTTAATCGACTGCACCTGACCATCGACATCAGCCAATACGGCCTCTGTCTTTGGTACACGTGCCTCAAAAATTTCTTCGACACGAGGAAGACCCTGTGTGATATCCGAACCAGCGACACCACCGACATGGAAGGTGCGCATCGTCAGCTGAGTACCTGGTTCACCGATAGCCTGCGCGGCAACCACGCCGACGGAAGCTCCCAGTTCAACCAATGCGCTGCGTCCCAAATCAATACCATAGCAGAGACGACAGACCCCACGGCGAGCCTTACAGGTGACTGATGAGCGTATCTTCACCCGCTCAATAGACTTTTCATTCTCAATGATTTTGGCTGCTTCTTTGTCGATGAGGATTCCTTTCTTCACAATCACTTCCTTGGTTTCCGGATGCTTCACAGCCTCAATAGCCACGCGACCCTCAACGCGACTCGCATACGAAATGCCCGTCTTGTCAGAGTCTTCTCGATACAGATAAGTTCCTTCGGTATCCTTACAATCTTCAGTTCGGACAATGACATCCTGCGCGACATCCACCAAACGACGAGTCAGGTATCCAGCAGTAGCGGTACGAAGAGCTGTATCAGCCATACCCTTACGCGCACCGTGAGTAGAAATGAAGTATTCGAGAACATTAAATCCTTCTTTGAATGAGCTCTTGACTGGCAATTCGATGGTCTCTCCAGTCGCACCTGCCATCAGACCCTTCATACCGGTCATCTGTACAACCACTGATTCAGAACCACGAGCCTTTGAATACACCATCGAATAGACCGGCCCTTCTTTATCCAAAGAGCGACGGACAGCATCGGTGATTTCATTCTTCGCTTCATTCCACGTTTCAATGGTTCGGTTCCGGCGCTCTTCATTGGTCAACAGACCCATATTGTATTGTTCCTTGACTTCTTTGATACGCTCTTCCGCGGAAGCAATAATCGCGCCTTTTTCTACCGGTACTTTCAAATCATCCATGCCCCAACTGATACCCGACTTCGTCACGGAACGGAAAGTGAGATCCTTCAGGCGATCAGCCAATTTCGCGGTCTCTTCCTGCCCTAATTCAGACAAAATACGAGACATCAGAACTTTCAAATCTTTCTTCGTCATCTCCTGATTCACGAAACGAACTTTTTCCGGCAAAATATCATTCAACAATACCCGACCAACTGATGTTTCAATCACTTCACCTCGGAAAAGCAGTTTGATAATCGCATTCACGTCAACGATGCCGCTCTGATAGGCGAAGATAGCTTCATTCATCGAGCTAAACATCTTGCCTTCTCCCTTCACTCCGCTCTTCATGTGCGTCAGATAATACGCACCCAGCACCATGTCCAAAGTAGCAGACACAATTGGCTCACCGGAAGCTGGCTTCAAGAGGTTCTTTGAAGACAGCATGATATTAGCACTCTCTTCACGAGCCTGATCGGTCAGTGGTACATGAACTGCCATCTGGTCACCGTCGAAGTCCGCGTTGAATGCCGAACACACCATCGGATGCAGACGAATAGCCTTACCTTCAATCAATACCGGCTGAAAGGCCTGAATAGACAAACGGTGCAGTGTCGGCGCGCGGTTCAGGAGTACATAATGCTTCTCAATGATTTCATCCAAGATTTCATACGCCTCCTCGGCCTCAGCATCCACCATACGGCCAGCTGTCCGAACATTATGCGCGAATTCTTTCTCGATCAATTTCTGAATGATGAACGGCTTGAAAAGTTCGAGTGCCATTTTCTTTGGCAAACCACACTGATGCAACTTGAGTTTTGGACCAACCACAATAACCGAGCGTCCAGAGTAATCCACGCGCTTCCCCAACAAGTTCTGACGGAAACGTCCCTGCTTACCTTTCAGGGCATCGGCCAGTGAACGAAGCGCCCGACGCTGACCAGTCGAGGCAGCCGTCGAAGCCTGTCCACGCCGTGCGCTATTGTCAAAGAGAGCATCCACTACTTCCTGCAGCATGCGCTTCTCATTGCGCGTAATAACTTCAGGCGCGCCAATCGCCATCAATTTCTTCAGACGATTATTTCGGTTGATGATACGGCGATACAAGTCGTTCAGATCAGACGTCGCGAAACGACCACCATCCAAGGCTACCATTGGTCGCAAATCGGGAGGAATAACTGGGATAACCGTCGGGAGCATCCACTCAAACTTGAGACCGGCCTTTTCAAATCCCTGGTACACCTTCAATCGCTGCAGCGTTTTCTTGGAATCAGTCATTTCACCAGCATCCAGTTCTGCCTTCAGTCTTTCGATTTCAGATGGGATATCTATTCTTTCCAGAATTTTTCGTATCGCTTCCGTACCGATACCGGCCGTAAAGATTTGTCCAAAACGGCTGGAGAGATTAAAATACTCCACCTCAGAGAGGATTTGATTCGGTCGCACGTTTTTGATATCGTCTTTGGCACTGCGATACTGATCCTTCAAGTCATCCAGCGCGGATTCGGTTCCTTTTTCACCACGATTCTCCGACTTGACTTCTCGTTGCTTGGTCTTGTATTCACGATCAAGCTGTTCCAGAGCGTGAATTTTCAGATCCTCATTCACGTCCATAATGATATAGGACGAGAAATAGATGACTCGCTCCAATTCTTGTGGAGAAATACCGAGTACCAAACCAACCTTCGATGGCACGCCACGAAGAAACCAGATATGGGATACTGGGCAAGCCAACTTGATATGCCCCATGCGTTCGCGACGAACGATAGCGCGGGTGACTTCGACACCACACTTATCACAGACAATACCATTGTACCGAATGCGCTTATACTTACCGCAATAACATTCCCAGTCCTTCGAAGGACCAAAAATACGTTCACAAAACAATCCATCTGGCTCATACCGCTGAGTACGATAGTTGATTGTTTCTGGCTTGGTCACTTCACCGGTTGACCACTCCATGATTTGCTCCGGACTCGCTAGCGTCAATCGCACGCTATCGAAATCGCTCACCTTGGTAATATTTTCAGTTGACATAGGGTTTTCGTTCTCGTTTAGTGCAGATTAAACCGCTGCGATAGTCTGTTCATCGTCTTCAGAAGTTTCGATTTTGGCTCCCTTGAGCTCGACGTTCAAGCAGAGACCCTTGAGTTCATTGACGAGTACATGGAATGAAGCAGGAATATTTGGACTCTTAATCGGTTCGCCCTTAATAATCGATTCATAGGCTTTCGATCGTCCGAGAACATCATCCGACTTAATGGTCAACATTTCTTGCAGTGTATGAGCCGCACCATATCCTTCAAGTGCCCATACTTCCATTTCTCCGAAACGCTGTCCTCCGAACTGCGCCTTTCCACCGAGCGGCTGCTGCGTGATGAGCGAGTAGGGTCCGATAGAACGCATGTGCAGTTTATCTTCAACCAAGTGATTGAGTTTCATGATGTACATGACACCGACTGTTGACTCATTATCGAACAACTCACCAGTCTTTCCATTCACTAAGCGTATCTTGCCATTTTCTGGAAGACCTGCTGCTTTCAACTCGGACTTGATATCCTCTTCGGAGACTCCGTCCAAAGCCGCGCTCGCTACGGTATACCCGAGCTTGCTGGCCGCCCATCCTAAGTGTGTTTCCAAGATTTGTCCAATGTTCATACGAGAAGCCACACCAAGTGGGTTCAAGATGATATCGACCGGTGTTCCATCCGGAAGATGCGGCATATCTTCTACCTGTGAGATATGAGAGATAACACCCTTGTTTCCATGACGTCCAGCTAATTTATCACCAACGGAAATCTTTCTCATCTGAGCAATCGAAACCTGAATCTGTTGGAAGACACCCATCGGCAATTTGTCACCTCGTTCACGAGAGAAGATCTTAATATCAACTACCTTTCCGCGTTCTCCATGAGGAAGATAGAGTGATGTATCCTTCACGTCACGCGATTTTTCTCCAAAGATGACACGGAGCAAGCGCTCTTCCGCGGTCAGATCGCCTTCACCCTTCGGAGTAATTTTTCCAATCAAAATATCTCCGGATGAAATCTCGGCTCCGACGCGAATAATACCTGTTTCATCAAGATTCTTCAGTCGGTCTTCGCCGATATTCGGAATATCACGTGTCACCACCTCGGGTCCAAGCTTGGTATCACGCACATCAATTGAGAAGTCCTCAATATGAATAGAGCTCCACCGATCAGCCTGCACCACTCGTTCTGAAACAATAATAGCGTCTTCATAGTTGAATCCCTCCCAAGGTACAAAGGCCACCAACATATTCTGCCCCAAAGCGAGTTCACCATGATCTGTCGAAGCACCATCAGCCAAGAGGTCTCCTTTTTCGACTTGCTGTCCTTTCGTCACGCGCGGCACCTGATTCATAGCGGTGAACGAGTTCGAACGCTCAAAGTTCTGCAAAATGTATTCCCGATCCAAATATTCTTTCTTGGAACCCACTGGGGCTTTCGAGCGAACAACGATTTCATTGCCATCCACCTGAATCACTTCTCCAGCATCAATCGAAAGGAGTACCTGACCAGAATCGCGAGCTGCCTTGTCCTCAATACCGGTTCCCACGATGGGAGCCTGCGGCATGACGCATGATACTGCCTGACGTTGCATATTCGAACCCATCAGAGCACGGTTGGCATCATCATGTTCCAAAAATGGAATCAACGCGGTCGCTACCGAAATACACTGTTTCACTGAGACATCAATAAAATCAATTTCTTCCGCTTCAGCCATACCTGGATGTCCTTTGATACGAGCCTCTACCATCAAATCAAGAATATTCCGATGCTCATCAAGTTTGACCCCCGCATGCGCGATGGTCTTGCGATCTTCCACGATTGCGTTCAGATATTCAATATCAAGCGTCACGAAAGGACGGACGAGTACCGTTTCACCTTTCTTCTTTGCGGCTACCTTGGCTGCCTTGTCAGCATCAAGTGTCTCTCCGATTTTGGCGACACCTTCAATCGTTTCGTTCAAGACGCGATGTACCAATTCCTCTGCTTTCGCGGGCACTTCACGTCTGACAATCAGATACGGAGTCTCGAGAAAACCGTATTCATTCACCTTGGCATACGAAGCCAGATGACCAACCAGACCAATGTTTGGACCTTCTGAAGTTTGTACCGGACAGATACGTCCATAATGGCTGTGATGCACATCACGTACTTCAAATCCAGCGCGCTCACGCGTCAGACCACCCGGACCCATAGCGGAGAGACGACGCTTGTGCTCGAGTTCAGCCAACGGATTTACTTGGTCCATGAATTGTGACAACTGGGAGCTCGAGAAAAATTCCTTCACACTCGCGGCCACCGGACGAGGATTGATCAACTGGCCAGGTACCACGGTTTCGATATCACAAGTCGACATGCGATCCTTGATATTGCGCACCATGCGATAAATACCCACGCGCAACTTATTCTGAATCAATTCGCCCACGGCTCGCACGCGGCGATTGCCTAAATGATCGATATCATCCGCGCGACCATCAGGATCATTGTTCAGACGAATAATTTCTTTAACAATCAAATAGAGATCTTCAATGTTCAAAATACGGTTTTCTTCGGTATCTTCACGCTCCACCACCAAACGCTGATTCAAACGGTAGCGTCCTACTGCTCCGAAGTCATAACGCTCAAAATTGAAAAACATCGCGTCAATCATCTGTTTGGCGTTGTCTTCAGTAGCCAGGTCACCCGGGCGGAGACGTTTGTATACTTCGATATAGGCTTCACCTTGCGTATGAGTCTGATCTTTCAAGAAAGTTGTGTCGATATATTTAATATCACCTTCGTCACTTCCGTCGAATTCTCCTCGCAAACGTTTTTCGTCACAGCCAAAAGCCCGGAACAAAGTTGTTACCGGTAATTTACGCTTCCGATCAATCTTGACTGACAATACACCATCGACGTCTGTTTCGATTTCGAGCCAAGCACCACGATTCGGAATAATTTTGGCACCAAAAAGTTTCTTCCCTTTCTGGAAATCCATGGTGAAGAAAACGCCCGGAGAGCGAATCAACTGCGAAACCACCACGCGCTCCACACCATTGATGATAAACGTCCCGCGCTCAGTCATGAGTGGGAAGTCACCCAAGTAGATCTCCTGTTCCTTGACCTCACCGGTTTTTTTCAACAACAGAGTAGCCTTGGCACGAAGAGGGGCTTCATATGAGATATTCTTGGCTTTGGAGACAGCCGCTGGATACTTCGGCTCATCAAGATAGTATTCATCCAAAGTCAATTCGAGATCCTTGTTTGTAAAGTCAGTGATGGGATTGACTTCGTTCAGCAGTTCTTTTAATCCTTTCTCCCAAAACCAAACATATGAATCCTTCTGCACCTCAATCAGGTCTGGCAGAGAGACCGTGATTCGATTATTGAAAAATTTCCGCTTCGTGAGCGAGGATTGCGCTCCGATTGAATCTTTTACCCGCAGGGCTCTGTCTTCTTTTTGAGACATAAAAAGGCGCTCACCAGAATTCTTCTTGCTTTTGAGGATCTCTCTTGGCAAGCAGATAAGGTGAGATTACGGTTAAACTATTGAATTATGAATAGGGCGTGTGTTCGCTCCATTCTGTTGGAAACTGCGAGTTACCTTCTCTTCTTGTAACCACTATCCCAACTCGGTCTCGCCATCCAGACCTGGCACCACAAGGCGATTCGAGACAGAAAAAGTCAGCCACTTTTCTTGACAATACCGAAAATGCTATCAATTTTTGTATTGCTTGTCAAATTCAATCGAAAAACCGGCTTTTTTGAGCCTTCTGCACGAAAAAATTGCGTTTGTTTTTATCATGCCGCTTCTTATCCTGGAGCTCTTTCTCCAGTCAAACCTTGCACTCCAAAAGTATACACTGAAGCGACGGTTTCCGCAATACGCCGTGAAGTCGATGCATCGGGTAATTCTGAAATCACCTGAAAAGACACGACTTCTTCTGGACTCGCCCCCACTTCACGCAATACTTCTTCAATCGATTCAAACGCGCGCCGTCCCATATCTCGAGATTCTTCCCAATCACGCCGCGCCCGTTCTATTCCGCCCTCAAACAAAACCAAGGCTGATTTTTCTTTCTCTACTGTAAGCACAAGTCGATAAGCCATACAATTTGCAAATCTCAAATTTCAAAACACAAACAATACACTATCAATTTTTTCTGTCATTCACGCGAAGGCGGGAATCCAGACTCCACAAATAAATGAATGAGGCGGGCACCAAGTTGATTTAAGAGAAGCTTAAACAGTCAGAAATCTCATTCTGGTGGTTCTCTACTCGAGGAAAACCAACACTTGTGGCTCCTAGATTCCCGCCTTCGCGGGAATGACATGCTCACTCGTTTTTTCAAAGTTCGATATTCGACATTTAAATTTCGTTATTTACTCCAATTTCTTCCAATCAAAATTCCAAGGGTCGGTCTTGCGGCCAGGAGCAATGGCATCGTGTCCAACCACATACTTGATAGGATACGTTTTTTTGAGATGTGCGACAAGGTTGTTCACCGCAGTATATTGCGCTGCTGTATAAGTATCATCCTCCGCGTTTAAAATTTCCACACCAAGAGAAAAGTCGTTCACATTTTTCCGCCCATCTTTCATTTGAGAAACTCCCGCGTGATAGGCGATATCATGCTCCAAAACGAGTTGTACAATATTCCCCCTTCGATCAATAACAAAGTGAGGCGCTACCTCATAACGCTCCCAAATATCAATCACCTTCTCCACCGAATACTGATCACCTCCCTGATTATTGAAGGAAGAATGAAGCACGACTGTATCGATATCCTGAGCTTTTCTCGCGGATTTTCCAAAACCAAAATTCACGAACTTTTTCTCAATATTGACCCCACCCGACTTCTGCTTGGTCTGAATAGTGACATTCTTTTCCTCTGCATTTGGTGAGGATACAGGAGTTTTTTCATTCTGCAGCACCGATTTTTCTTCCTCTTGCTTCACTTGAGGGAGAATTGTTTCTTCTTGATTCTGTTCTGTCTCTACTCCAGCCATTACTTCTACTTTACTTTGTATGTCTGTATTTTGCACCCTCTCTTCTTGCCTCGAGAAATCCCATGTCCGATCCTTTAACCGATATATATCTTTCCATATCATCCATACACCCAAAAGACACCCTCCCGCAAGAAAGACTCCAACTCCTACCCAAATAGTTTTTCGTTTTGCCATACTTTCGAGTATACACGAGAGTATCTCTCTCAAGAAAAAGCTTCTCATCAAGAGAAGCCTTGACTCTCAGCATGTCTCACACACACTACTTCATACACAAGATTTTACTGGTAGCGGCATTGTCGAAATACGTATTTGCAGCCCAATACTGACAAGATATAAAACTTGTTCCGTCCGGGCGAAGAGCACCGATTACCGTTCCTGTGACCACAAAAGTTGTAGCCTGTGCAGTAGTAGTCGTCTGGCACGCGCCGGTATAATGGAGATATCCTGCATTAATACACATTTGTTGAGCTGAGTGATTTCCAGCGGCATAATTCACATAGTGTGTCCATCCCGCCCCCGTGAACACTCCTGGATCAATTTGAACCCATCCATAATCACCTGCTGCTGCTACCGCCGTTTCCACCAATCGAGTCGTTCCAAAAGCGGTTCCTTCTGATTTCACTCCAACAACCTTGCCTCGCCAATTGGTATCCGCGCAGCCAATAAGGTTATCATCCTTGTCAAAGAAAGACACTCTCACGTCTCCTCCAGCAACGCCGGTCTTGGTAATCGATCCTCCGGCACAGGCCGCTCCTCCACCCAAGGCCGTCGCGAGAGCATTCAGAGTCGCGTGTGTAGGGACGGTCTTGTAAATTTGTCGTAAAACAAGCTCGACACCTGAATTAGCAACTTGAAAAGACTGATTGGACTTATCTGTGGATAAAGTCGATTTTTTATTCGCAACCGAGACGGTTGCGACAGCTACCGCCGCCGACAGCAGAATAGACAATACAATCAAAGAAAAAACCAAAACCGATCCCTTCTTTGGTTTGAATATTTTGAACATAAAACAAACAATTTATTACTTTTAGATTTTCATTTTCCATCATACCATTTTATTGATGAAATGAAAAATAAAAAGTTCATCCTCCTTTCCCGAAAGACCCAGCTCCTGCTCTCCGGTAACAGTATTTTATAAACATTCTCCCCCCGTAACAATCACTAAAAAACATTTCACTCTGTTCTCTCGAAAAAACCACTCAATGATTGAGTGGTTTTTCTTGTATCGTGTTGAGAAAATGTCTCGATATTATTTCTTCTTTTTCCCGCCCTGAGCAAAAAGCATAGCCGCTGCCGCGCCCAATGCCGCACCAATACCGGCTGCTACCAAAGCTGCCTTTTCAGGGTTTTTTTTCACAAACTGCTCAGCCTGCTTCACCACTGATTCAGTCGTCTTCTTCACTTTCGCCAATTCCTTCATCGCTTGCGCCTCCGCCTGCGAAAGACTCTTGGTAAGTTTCTGCTTGACTTCCTTAGCTACTGCTTCGACATTCTTCGTATCCATAATCTTCTGTACAGATTATTACTCTATTACACTCACCCTCCTTCCTTATTATCGACTATTTTCGTTCCTGCGTAAAGAGGGACAAGATAAATGCCATAGCGAGTACGATAAATCCAACCACCATTTCTCCCACACCTGGTGTTTGAAACAGAAAGCTTAATGTCTTCGCTAGTCCAAAAAGAAGAAAAGCGATACCGAGTAGAGCAAGAAAGAAAACAAACACCTGTCGAGCCACCCGTATTACCGCATCAGCAATAGCTCGTTCAACACTTGTTTTTGCTGTATCAAACCAACCACGAATAGCAGTTAATACTCCTTCAAGCACCATCCCGACCACCCCGACATCTTCTGACTTTTTATGACTTCTCTTGGTGTCTGTTGTTTCTGTCGTCATATCTCTTTTTCTTTATGAAAATATTCAGTATATTTATACCATAAAACAGACTTTTATACGAGCTCGAAATTTCCTTATCTTCTTCGTAGCACTCCAGGGTATCTTGTTAATCGAGACGCCCATTTCCCCCGTCTTCGCTTCGATTCCCCTCTCCATAGCTGAAGTACAAAGAGAAGGAATTCGCGCCAATGATGAATTCGTGAAACTCAAAAGTACAAGTGCCGAAACTCTTGATCTGACTGGATTCAAAGTACTCCAGAAAATCTACTCGAAAACAAAAGGTATCTGTTCCGAAGAAACACTGGTTACTCCCAGTCGATTCAGTCAAAAGTCCATACTCCCGAATGGAAGTTTTCTCATTACCCATCCAGACTACGCAACCTTTCATCCGACCGATCCACCAGCCGACCTCACCTATCCGCCATCAAATACCCTCACCCGAAATACCATGGCGATAATACTCCTCGATGCGAAAGGGCAGATTGTGGATACAAAAATCCTGGATACCCTCTGTGAAGCGCACAATATTCCAGACGAACCTCCCTCCTCCGCACCCTCTCATACCGGTAATATTCGTATCAATGAGATCTTCCCTGATCCCGACACTCCACAAGATGCCGGTGAATATATCGAGCTCTCCAATCAAGGCGCTACCGCGATCACTCTTTCGGGTTGGCGCATCACTGACGCGACTCAAACTAGACAGTATATCTTCCCCACACAAACATCCATACCGGCTCACGGATATTTCCTCATTACCGATACTGATTTTTCTTTCTCCCTCAATAATGGTAAAGAAACCATTTCCCTGTTTGATTCGACTGATACGATGGTCGATACCGTGACCTATACCAAAACAACCGAGGATGCTTCTCTTAATTGGACTGATACCGGTTGGCGCGTAAGCAAAACACGCACTCCCCTCGCACCAAATATACTGAGCAATACCCTCCCGACAACCAAGGAGCGCATCCCCAAAAAAGGCTACCGCTCTGTGCCAGTTACTTTTCAGGCCAAAGGAAAGGATCACGATGGTGATCGTCTCAAATATGTTTGGGATTTCGGCGATGGGCATAAAAGCTATCTTGAAACCACCAGCCACCACTATACAAAATCTGGCACCTATACCGTCACACTCACTACCAAAGACGGTAGCGAAGAAACTTATGAAACTTTCTCCATCAAAATCACAAAATTTGATCCACCAAAACTTCGCATCACACAACTTCTCCCCAATCCCGCCGGAACTGACACGGCCCCAGGTGCGGAATGGATTGAAATCAAAAATCATTCAGACAAAAAAGTTGACCTCATGGGTTACAGTCTAGCAACCGGCACCAAAAAACTTACCAATCACCCTCTACAGAGCAGCTTCGTGATTCCCAAAAAATCCACTCGCCGCCTCACGCGCGAATACGCTCTTTTCTCCCTCCCGAATCAAAAAGGAAAAATAGAACTTCGTGCCCCGGATGGTCAACCAATCCATACGCTGAAATACAACTTCCCCTCTTCGCTTGCAAGTAATACACTCCTCCGCAAAGAGAAAGGAAGACCGATTACTCTTATCCAATCACCCGAACCTTCTCAATATCCTCAGGAAAAAAACCTGGTAGAGGAAGTAAGCGCACCTCTGACACCCGAACCGACAACATCTCCTCCTACTCCACTCTCAACCGAAATAAACCCCGAGCCTTCTAACGAACAAAAAGCGCATGGAAACACCGGGCGATTTCTTCAACTCACTACTCTGGGTACTTCCATCGTGATTCCTGAAAACATGACTCTTCATCAGGAGACACCAAGCGATACTCAAATAGACAGCCAACTTCACGTCAACCCACACTACCTGGCAGTTTTTCTTGCTGATTTCTCCGACCGAGCCAATGCCCAATTAAATCATCTCCTTTCCTCCTACGAATCAGACAAGTAAAAAACAGCACCATTCACTGCACAGAATAGCACTGCATTTTTAAGCCGATATATTGACGAGACTAAAACGAAAATAAGCGTACCTAAACAATAGGGGCGTCAAAACCAAGCCCATGTCCTAATTCAGTCCGCTCTTTCATGGGAAATCTTTCGATGAGCAATTTCATCTGATAAAGACCGGCCTCGAGCTCATCAAATGTCCTAGATGAAACAATGACTTGCAGTAAATCTTTCTTCATAACCCTTTCACTGTGCATTATGACGCTCTCCAATACCTCTAAAAATTCATTCAATGCTCCTACACGATCGAGAATTGCCTCTGCTTTACCAGGAAAAGCTCTTTCTAAATCCTCGCGAGCTTGAGGACTAAGAAGAGATATATGGCTATACCCGCCTAAACCACCATCACTGCTCACTCGAGCGATCAGCTCATCTTGGAACATCATAAAACCCTTTCTAAAATCACTATCGTGTTCCCTACTTTGAAATGCTCCCGCGTCAAGCACAGCCCACCAAATAAGATGATGAACTTCATGTGGAATATTCTCCTCCATGATTCTTTGTTGAAAAGCCTGGTTATTTCGAAAATTGGGGATCATGATAAACGAAACTCCGTCATGTATTTTGATTGCCACTCCTTGAGACCCTCCCATTAATTTTGAAAATACATCTGAATCAACAATCACGGAGTATATTCCAGGTGAAAGCTCTACTAAATAATACCGAGTTCTATCTTCCAATAATTGGTGCTGCACTTCACTTTGAAATGCCTGGCGAAGCAGGCCCTGCGCGTCAAGACATAGTTCCTCTTGACGCTTACTCTGTTTTTCTCGAAAAGCCTGCATAGCATCCCAGAGGATTTGATTTTCAGGAGCAAGAGATGCCTGATTCATATCTCTCTCTGCTTTTTTCCCAACAGCGATCTCAAGTATTCCCGCATACTGCTCTCCGAACTCACGTGCTCTTTCTAATTGTGATTCAGGTGATTCCTCACTCTTGCGCTCTACAATACCCGGATCAGAAATAGACGGTATTTCAAACATAAATGACAGACATCAAATAATAAACGAACGTATTTTATCACAATTTGAATATCAACCTTGAGCAACAAAAAAACAAACCACTCCCTATATGTGGAATGGTCTTGTTTCTCGCTGAGCGGGTAACGGGAATCGAACCCGTCGCTTAACCTTGGGAAGGTCATGTATTACCACTATACTATACCCGCATCTTATCATCATCCGAGCTTTTTACTCACCCCAGACAATAAACCAAAAACATGCCTATTGTAGCACGCGTATCGTAAACGTAAAGACTGATTCATCCCTTTTCCCAAAAGAAACTTCCTCGATATTCAGCGCCAGTACCCGATATCATCCACAAACACATTCGACAAGCTTCTCAAGACCAATGAAGCTTGCTAGACTACGTAAGCTGTGTTATCTATATATTTTTATGCCTCACGTCAATTCACTATCATCTCCAAACTATGAAAACATCTCCACCTTTCTGGACTAAAGGACGCCTGATTCTTATCACAGTTGTCATCATCCTCGGCCTGAGTTGGCTCGGATTTACTCTTATCCAATCACATAAGACTGAATTTGCTGTCGGCTCGCTCGCGCTTTTTGAAAAAGTCTCCAAATTACTCCCCCTCGAACCTGATACGAAAAAAGAAATCGAAGTAGCCAATCAGCTGGTTCAAGAACTCACACTCCGCGATGACCAGGTACGCGTTTTCATGATACTTCTCCAGAATAATCATGAGCTTCGCCCAGGAGGTGGTTTTCTCGGGCAATATGCTGTTATCAAGATAAAAAATGCTGAGATCATCTCAGCTGTCGTCGAAGACGCGAATCTTCTCGACCAGCGTATCAAAGACGCTGACATCAAGGTTACTCCACCCTGGCCACTTACCCGCTACGCCCAAATCAAACGTTGGATGCTCCGTGATTCCAATTTCTCACCTGATTTCCCTTATAATGCGCAAAAGGCAGAATATTTTTATCGACTCGGTGGTGGTCGTGAAAAATTCGATGGAGTCATCGCCGTCAACGCGGATGTCTTCAATCACCTGCTCAAAATTACTGGTCCGGTTACTATCGCCGGATTTGGAACTTTCTCCGAAACAGACGGTGCGCTTAAGCTCGAGGAAGCCGTAGAAAAAAATTATCTTGGTGAGGATGTTCCAGCGGAACTCAAACAAAATCGTAAGAATGTCATGAAACAAATCGCTGCCGAAATGATCAGCCGTCTCAATCACGTGGACAAAATACAAAGTATCGCGGAATTTGCTCAAGGCGAACTGCGAAACAAAGATATCATGCTGTATTTCCACGACGAAAGACTTCAGTCCCTCGTCAAAGAAGTCCACTGGGATGGTGGGGTTGCTACCGATTGGACCGGAGACTATCTGATGGTCGTAGACGCAAATCTTGGCGCCCTCAAGAGTGACTACTATATCAAACGATCTCTCAACTATACCGTCGACTTCACCGGAGATACACCAAAAGCCAATGTCTCCTATACCTACAATCACACCGCTACGCACGGTGATTGGCGCACGAGCGATTATCACACATACGCTCGCATACTCGCTCCACTCGGATCCAAATACATCGATCAGTCGCGCAGGCGCACGGGTGGTGTCGTCAGCCAGGACTCAACCGATCTCAACAAAACGGTATTCGGTTACAAAGTCGATGCCCTCATGGGGAGAGCACTTGAGACCGGTATTGAATACAACTTGCCAACCACCATCACACCAGACAATTACCGGCTTCTCATTCAGAAACAATCCGGAACCGGAATTATTCCCGTAACTATCACGCTCAAAACAAAAGACCGGGAATACACCGAGTCCTTTGAACTCAAAAAAGATCTGAGTATCTCCATTCAAACCAAAGAAGAACAAAAATAGACAAAAAAAACCCCGGCCAAAAAGCACCGGGGGCAGGGCAGGAATCGTTGCTGGGGGGGCAACGATTCGTTCCCAGAAAAAACCAAAAGGAACTGCAAAAATAACTGTACTCTTAGAAAAGCATCTTCTCAAGAAAAAGTCAAGAAGGAGATGAAAGATTGATAAAGAGCAAAAAAAATCAGCGAATCAATTCTTTCTTCCCATCACATGTATCAAGCGCCCAAAGACCTCGATGATTTTCTCGAGCGTTTTTTTCTGCCTCCAAAAATAATTCCTTCCGACTCACATCCGGGGTATAGGCCGAAGCGTATGCATACCCTTCACGAACGAGCACCTCATTGACAAAAGTTCCATCCTCTAAATACACAAAACGAAGGAGGCGTCCATATTTATCGGTCTCCGATATATCCTTCTCTAACCGGACCGATCTCCCCTTCACTAAATTCGCATTGAAAGCGGAGGCTTCTTTACCAAAACACTCCACCTTGCGACGCAGATCAACTGTTTCGGGTGTATTGATACCTATATAACGCACCTTCCGACCATCTTCTAATTCAATGGTATCACCATCCACCACGCGGGCTACCCGATACACTTCTTGTCCTTCAAAATTTTCTCCTCGATTCTGCATGAGAGGAAAACGCAATTGAATTTCAGGGAGCATCAACACGAACGCGACAAGAAACAGCGTATTCGCTATACCCAACATGATTGCCCGTTTCCGAGAAAGCATACTCAAATGATCTTATCCTTTCATCAGCTGATCATTGGTACGACGTACGATAGCCAATAATGTTTCGAATTGATCTTCTGGTGAACTCGTGTTCACTTTCTCATACCCACAAGTAAGACAGTGATGAGTAATCCGATACGAGTCACCAACTATACTGACGGCTCTCGGCTCCATCAGAGACCGACATAGTTCTGCTCGATCGCCCGGTTCTTTATCCACGTGCTGACTCCACAGACAGTACGGACAGTGATTCGTGTACCCATTCCCAACAACATCCTTTCCACAATACCCACAAGTAAAGTTTTCTTTATTCCGTATAAATACCATACTCATTTTTTCAAAAGAATCCGATTGATTGCATCCTCATCATCACAAGAATATTTCCGACTCGCGGAATAAAAATGCTTATCTCCACCATAACAACCTTCGTTGTCTCGATGCAAACGAGCCATCATCGGTAAGAGAAAACCCACTTTCTTCTCGAGGAAATATCCATGAAGTCGGCTCAGTGTTTCTTCTCGGGCCCGCTTGTCCATGCGCACGAACCGACTCATATCATCGCCAATCTTTCCGCTCCAATCAAGATGCACGAAGACATGATTCGCTTTCGTTATATATTCTGAGTGCCACAGAAGGGCCCAGCACCAATCGCCAGGATTCTTCCACCAGCGAGACAAGCAAGATCCCTCTTCGACACGACCTGATTCATCGATACCGACCCCGCCCTCAATAAAATCGAATTGCCGGAGATACCTCTCATCCTGAATATCATTTGTCTGAGCCCCAATCAAAATTTTCATACCCCGAAATTCGGCATACTCCCGCATCTCTTCAATCACCTCTGGCATACGAGAGTGGTCAAAGTCTGTCGTATCCTGATAAAAAACCTGCCCAAACAAAAATACCTGAACCCCCAAATCCATGGCTCGCTCAGTGATATATTCAAGATACCGGCGATATTCAGCACTCTCAAGTGTTGGCTTACACGTATGTTCTCCCCAAAAATTCTTACTCCCCTCTCGGCACATCTCTTTAAAATCAAACTTGCGCTTTTCCGCGGGATATTCGTAGTCTGCCTTGACATCAAGAGCCTCAGCAAGAAACATGCCATACACCGTATTCGGCTTGGTGATTTGCTGATGAATTGTATAAGCCATCTCAAAATCAGGCGGTTCCAGCCATGTCTCAAGTGCGCGATGCAAATAATAGCACTGCGATCGATTAATCATGGCTACCGAACTTCTTTCGTCTCCTCCGTATCCGTTGAGTAATCCATCCGTCACGCATCCTTTCGATTTTATCAGCTCCATCTTGGGATCTGGAGGTGGCGGTAGTATAGGCCAATGAGATTCATTTTTCTTAGCTCGTTCTCCTACTGGTTCTGGTTCGTAGACCACGGGGAGCGGCTCGTGTTCGATCATCAGCACTGGTTCTGAAACAGTATCTGATTGCTTTGTGATATGTGTATACCAAAAAAGCCAGATACTCACCAAAAGAAGCACTATTAATCCTCCCCTTTTCATCCAATGACGAATAAAAATGGTACGCTCAACTTTTTCAAAGGTTTGCAGTGGGTTTTCTCTCATAGGCACCTTCTATCATACTCCAATCAGCACTCTCCAGAAAGAATGTGCCAACCAGAGTCCCTCCTGAGCCATTCTCCGAACACGAAACTTGTCCCTCATTTTTGAATCAAACAAAAACTCTTGCGAGGTCGTTTCTGCTACTTGGAGCCAGGTAGTGAATACGGTTAGAACTTTTGAGTATAAAAATGAAGACACCGAGAGCTATGAGAAGCTCTCGGTGGTTCTATTTGATAGAATGGCGGTTGACTCCACTAGATAGAGCGGGCGGTGAATCCAGGCTGATCGACTGGAGTCACCAGGACAATGTCTCCAGTGACGCACTCGCGTATGCCGGCGCTTTGCCGAATTGTGATCGATGAAGAAGCAGGCAGATGGAAAGCCTGGCCGACCCCAATAACCTCAGCTGAAATATAGCCAGCAGGGCCACTGAGTTGAAACACGACTCGCACCTCAGCTCCTTCTCCCCACAGACGACAAACCCTGTGGTGGCCAGCGCCAGAGATGAGGTACATTGGAACCGTCGGCCGAAGAGATTGTCCGACAAAGTGTGTAGTCTTCGGAGGTTCAGACGCAGTTTGGCTGCACGCTGCCAACACTAACGCGATGAGTGCAATGATGACGCGAGTCATGGCGATCTCCTTTTTAAGTTGCCATATGTCCAAATTGGACTGAGTAGAATACTATTTTTCAATCATTTTGTCCATACTGAGCTCAACTATCTTTAAAGGTAATAAAAAATGAGACTCTAGTGAGCCTCATCTTATCTGAACTATTTAGCCAATACAATGAGGATTAGATCCATGGAAAACATCATCAAGACTACTTTTGAATAAAATGATCTTGATTTCTTGGGTTGTTTCCCTCTACTCTATCAATCATAAACTTTACAGCCTCATTCATGTTAATTGCCTTGATTTTTATTTTTGGATATTTATTATGAAACACGCGAAATATCTCATCCGCAAAGGCCTGTCCGATCATGGGAACCTTGTCAAAATCCAAGATAACAACCCTAAAATTATCCAATCCAACAAGTACCCTTCTGGCTTGCGAACGCGAAATATGAACCCCATTTCTTAGATAAAGTTTTATTTTTACCTCTGTTTTATCAAACCCAAAATCACTTTCTTCGTCTATATTTGCGAATTCATCGAAAACTTCTTTCAGATGTTTCCCCGATTCAACCGATAGCTTAAAGGTAACCCTGGTCCCTTTTTTCATTTTCGATCCTTTTATTTCCTGAAGAAAAATATCTTTAATTTTATTATTTACTATAAGACGATACCCGAAGCTTTCAAGAACAAACTCCTCCCCAGCCCTGGAAGTAAAAAATATGCCTTGTCCAGAATGAAGTTCCGGCATGGTTGTTACTTTGCCCTTTAAAATATCTTGAATAGCCTCCAATTCAGAATGAAGATTTCTCTTTTTCATCACATTCCTAAAAACTCCGATACCGAAATCATCAATTGTGAATATCATCAACTTATCTTTGAGTTCAACTTCTATCCTAATTTTCTCAGTACCAGAATGCTCAATTGCATTATTCAGCATTTCCGAGAATGCATAAGTAAATATATTTCTTATATTTTCTTTTTGTCCAAGAATCAATGGCAATTCGGACTCAATTTTATCTAAGGCAACATGCTCCTCTAAATTTTTATTAGTAAATGTTTTGGTAATCTTGGATGGCAGTATCTCTAGATGTTCTTTTGCGTATTCCGGTAGAGAATAAAAAGCCTTTGATGTAGAACCTATTTTAATAAGTTTCCCTGCTGAAACTAATTTATTTATCAAACGGCTGGCATATTGTCTGGATACTTTAAAAAGATCCACAACTTCCTTGGTTGTGATGGTACCTCTGCTTTCAGCCAATTCTATTAACTTATCTTTTGTCAACATATTGTAAACTCATATTAAAACTATTGTAAACTCATTATAGCGCAACATTTAAATCTTGTCAACTAGTTGTAAACAACATTTAAAATTATTGTAAACAACTTGTAAACTAATAAAAAATAAGGCCTTTTAGAGCCTTATTTTTTATTTGAGCGGGTAAACGGAATCGAACCGTCATCCTCAGCTTGGAAGGCTGATGTAATAACCATTATACAATACCCGCAGCGTACATTCTCATTGTATCAAAGTCCGAAAGCCCTCTTTCTTTCTGCGCCTCGAATGCTTTTGCATCCGATGAACGGAAGGGTTCGACTATCACCCTTTTCTTTGCTGCATGTTCGGAAACATGGGGCATCAGAAAAAGCTGATAGTCGAACCCTGGTAAATCTTCCAAAATAAACTTCTCAAGCACCCACCAACCATAGCGAAAAACTCCTCTTTCGTCAACAACAAAAAGCCCTGACTGCTATTTTGCCACCGGCTTACGCAAGCCAGTAAATGGGTCTTTCTTGCACTGTTCTTTCATGACACCAAATCCAGCTAGCATGGTCTCCATAGCATCAATAAACTCACCTGATCCGACCATGTAGTACAAACGATTCTGAATATCCGTGAGATATTTTTCCAGCATACTGGCAGTAATATATCCACGCTCATCATTCTCCGGACCAATCGGGTCTTCCGACTTACTGAGTACCGTCACGTATCGAAAGTGTGGAAGTGCATGAGTAAGTTCAACAAATTCCTCATGAAAACTCGCATCCTTCAAAAAACGATTCGCATAAAACAACGTATACTCCCTCTGACTCCCCTGATGGAGTGCTTCTCGAAGAATACTTCGTGCTGGAGTAATACCGATACCCCCAACCAAAAAAACGATTGGTTGATCATTCCCTTCTGGTTCGGTAAAAAATCCGACGGCCTTAGTAACCTCTACCGTATCGCCCGGCTTGAGCGTCCAGAATGTTTTCTTGTATCCACTTTCTCCCGAACGCATGGCAAAGGCAATCTCAGACTCATATGGAGAGGAAGCGAAAGAGAATGAACGAGCTGCCCCCTTGGGATCGGCTTCAATTAAATTAGCCAGCTTGATAGCGCAGTACTGTCCAGCCTGATAAGTGTAATCAAGAGGGCGATCAAAGATGAATATCTTCGTCCCATCGGCAATATCTTCAATGCGTTTGATAGTAAGCGTATACATTTCTTTTTTGCTTTAATATGAATGATACTGAACTAGTATATCCGATACACCTCTTCCCAGTCAAAACAGAGTATCAGTATACTGCTAAAGATCTCCCAGCAGTCCTATCAATGTCCGAGCAAGTTTCTCTGAGTCATGTCGAATGAAAGCGCGCGTGGCTGCAATTTTATCCGCGCGTGAATATTCCACCGGCTCTGAGTCAAGAAAATCCCCCTCAATGACCACGCAACGATTCTCCTCTCTTTGACTACCCGCACGCCGCTCAGTGAGTACCGCTTCATGGGCATACTTCGTCAACAAGCCCTCATCTGGCAATGCCGTATTGTACGTCACGTAATCAATCCGGGCTTCCCCAAAAAACTGATCGATAGCTTCTATATAGTCTTCCAATAAGAAGTCATCTGTATGCCAACGCTTACTCACAAGATTGGCGTTGTACACCACTTTGGCTTGAGACGCTCGTATGGCTTCGGGAATACCCGGAACCAAAAGATTGGGAATGACACTGCAGTAATGATTGCCCGGACCGATGATGATGAGATCTGCCGCAAGCAGCCTCTCTACTGCCACTGGATTTGCCCGGGGTTCTGGATCAAGAAAGATTCGACTCACGCCAATCTGCTCGACCTTCATATTTTGATTAATCTCATTTTCTCCGCGAAGCAATTTTTTATTCTTGAGTTCCAAAAAGAGATTCGTATCCGATACCGTCACTGGAATTACTTCTCCCTTCACACTCAGTATACGTGAAGCCTCTGCAACTGCTTGTGAGAAATTGCCCGTTACTTTTTCCAGAGCTGAAAGAAAGAGATTCCCAAAACTATGCCCCATCAGTCCCCCGTCTTCAAATCGATAGTTCATCAATCTACGAAGTATTTCCGGTGAATCCGAAAGAGCGACGAGGCACTGACGGATATCCCCTGGTGGGAGCACTCCGAGTTCATCACGGAGTACTCCCGTGGAACCGCCATCGTCCGTCATGGAAACAATAGCTGCAAGTTCAACAGGATACCGCTTCAAACCAGAGAGCAGCATAAAACTTCCCGTCCCACCACCGATGGTCACTACTTTTTTCATATCAGTCAATCATGAATCAGGAAATACTCTCTTCAAAATCGGAAGGAGTATATTGCCAAAAATAGCCCACTGAAGAAAAAGCAAACTCGAGACAAGCATCCAGCCAGTTTTACTGACTCCCTTTCTCAACCCAAATGTATGCTGGGTCAAGAAATACGCCAGAGTGGGAAAAATTCCATACACACAGGCGATAAGCAGGGCCATAGGAATACCAAGCACAGGATTCAAAAAAGCACTCATGAGAATCGTTGGACCACCAACTGCTGGATTAAACTGCTCCGTCAATATACCGAAACACCCAGAAATCCAAAATACCTGCCAAAGAGAGAAATTCCATCGCCGAAGAACCACGTACCAAGTGAGAATAAATAGTCCGTAGAAAAAGAATCCGAACACTACATCCATTGCCGGATGAGGACTCATAAGAATACGTTCAGCTTCAGGCTTATGCATGTTTCCAAGAATGGCACACACTTCCGTGTATAACCCCAATATAATCCCTAAGACAACAAACCACCAGGAAGATTGCCACGTGGCTGACCAAGCTAGAAGTGGTTTCCGAAAAAGTATGCTCGCGATACCAATTGCGAAAACCAAAGACATCGGTTCATCCGCCGAAACAAGCAGAAGTCCACACAAAACAAGAATAAGAAGCGTATTTTTCACAGGAAAAATGTTCTCTAGTCGGGGCACTCGGAATCGAACCGAGACTAAATGATCCCAAATCACTCGTACTACCACTATACTATGCCCCGAAACAGCGTCTCTCAAACTCTCAATAAGACTTCCCCCACTCTACCTGTTTCACTCACATCCGTCAATCCCGAAGAAACCTAGCACTCTTATCTCTGTCCTCCTCCTTTCTCCCAAAAAAGTAACCCCGCCCCAATAGACATCGGGACGGGACAACTCTATCTTTTGTATCTGGAAAATACGGAAGATTATTTGACAGCTTCTTTCAAGGTCTTTCCAGCGGTGAATTTTGGAACCGTCATAGCTGGGATAGTAATCTTAGCCTTAGTCTGTGGGTTGATACCTTCACGAGCAGCACGTTTCGAAACTTTGAACGTACCAAAACCGGTCAGGGTAACCTTATTGCCCTTGCGGAGCTGATCGGTGACCACATCAACCAAACATTCGAGCATAGACTCAACATCCTTCTTTGCGAGCTCGGTCTTCTCCATGATCTCATGAATAAGAGCGTCTTTGTTTACATTCTGCATAATTTCCACCTCCTTTCTGTATTTAAGCTAATAACCTCTTCTACCGTAGCAGATTTTCTGCAAAGCACAAAATCTGAAATGAGCTTCTTTTCGCTATTGTAAGCCTTTCTCAAAAATATGCAAGTTTTTTTGGCTTGAACAAGAGAATCTGTCAATGACTGCCACTCTCGTATCCCTTAAAAACTCAGTGTCACGCCTCTCTCACCAAATCATCCACCCCATTCACAAAGCCAAAAACATACTACCCCACTCTCATTGGTGGGGTAGTGAAGAAACAATTATTCATTTGTATTCTCTTTTCTTCTAACGTGCGTATTCGATAGCCCTGGTCTCACGATACACATTGACTCGAATTTCGCCTGGATACTGAAGCTCCTCTTCAATGCGCTTCGCAATTTCCTTGGCAAGATTCATGGCACCGAGGTCATCCGTTTTCTCCGGGTTTACAAAAATACGAACCTCACGTCCCGCCTGAATAGCAAACGATTTCTCAACTTGTGGGAAAGAATTCACGAGCGCCTCAAGCTCTTGCAAGCGCTTGATATATTTTTCTGCTGTCTCTTTACGAGCACCAGGACGAGAGGCCGAAATGGCATCCGCCGCTGTAACGATGAAGGCTTCCAATCGCTCATGAGGATACTCATCATGATGACATTTCATAGAGTCAATAACATCCTGTCCGATATTGAATTTCTCTAAGATACGCATACCGATTTTGACATGCGTTCCTTCAATCTCATGATCAACCGCCTTGCCAATATCATGGAGGAGACCAGCCTTTTTAGCGACAGCAACATTCGCGCCCAATTCGGCGGCAATGGCGCCCGAAAGATAGGAGACTTCCAATGAATGGAGGAGAATATTTTGCTTATAGCTATATCGATACCGCAGACGACCGAGAATATAGAGGAGTTTCGGATGCAGTCCGGCAACGCCAGCGTCATAAGCGGCTGCTTCACCAGCTTCACGGATTTTCTGGTCAATTTCTTTTTTTGCTTCAGCTACCGCCTCCTCGATGCGGGCCGGGTGGATACGACCGTCTTCAATCAATTTCTCAAGAGCAATACGTGCGATTTCACGTCGCACTGGATCAAATGACGAAATAATGACTGATTCCGGAGTATCATCAACAATGAACTCCACTCCGGTTTCCTTCTCCAGTGCTCGGATATTCCGTCCTTCCTTCCCAATGATTTTTCCCTTTACCTCATCAGAAGGAATCGGCACTGTCGAAGTCGTAAATTCTGCAACATGCGAACGGGCATATTTCTGGATAACCGTTCCCATAATTGAAAGCGCCCTACGCTCAAGCTCGTCGGCATTTTCATTCTCCAACTTGGAAATCCGCCGAACCAATACGTCCTGGCTTTCCTTCTCTGCCTTTGCATATATCTGTTCCACGGCTTCTTCACGAGTCAGAGAAGCAATTTGCTGCAATCGCACCAGCTCTTCTGCTTTCAATTTCTCCGTTTCTTCTCGGAGCGCTTTGATACCCTCAGCTTTTCTTACGAGTACCTCCTCATGTTTTTCGAGTTCCTGATTCTTCCGATCAAGCTGCTCTTCCCGCTTCTCAACACGAACCTCCTGGTTCATGATTTTCTGTTCACGCTCCTTTTCGTTTTTCTTTGCTTCCTCAAGAATTTCGACCGATTTTTTCTTCGCCTCCAAAACAGATTCTTCAGCCTTCTTCTTCGCTTCACTCAAAATCTTTTCTGCTTGACCCTCAGCGGTTTCAAGCTGTTTTTTAGCGATATTCTGACGGACAAAGTAGCCAACCACCGCCCCTCCACCAAGAAGAAAAACACCAAAAACCAGGTTTGTTATTTCAAACATATATAAACACCGTAGAGAGCTAGCAGCCAAGTATCATCATGATACTGGTACGTATGCGCAATGGAAAGAAAGAGAATAAGATCCGAAAAAAAATGACGCTGTTTGATTGTAGAGAGACCGTTCCATTCCCATATTTTCTTCCAAAAAACATCTGATTCTGCCAGAATACGGTTTGAATCAATACACGAATTAGATGCATGAGTAGTATAGGGTGAGAATCCCCTTTTGTCAAAGAACGTTTCATGTTATCATTGTCAATGAAAACTCTCAAAAAAAGCAAAAATGCCCTATCGACCTATAGTACTTATCGTGCTCGATGGTTGGGGAATCAGCAATAATATCGCGGGAAATCCTATCCGCGAAGCTGTTCTTCCAACTTTTGATAAACTCAATCGTTTCTACCCGATGACTACCCTTCAGGCCTCGGGTATTTCTGTCGGTCTCCCGTGGAGTACATCCGGAAACAGCGAAGTCGGACACATGACCATCGGAGCTGGTCGTGTCATTTATCAAAATCTCCCACGCATTGCGCTCTCCATCCAAGATGGATCTTTCTACAAAAATGAGGCTATCGTTGCTGCCACCAAGCACGTCAAAGAAAAAGGAAGTCGACTCCATGTCATGGGACTCATCAGCTCTGGATCGGTACATTCACACCGAGAGCATCTCTCCGCTATTCTTCGCCTGGCGAAACAAGAGGGTCTCTCAGAAGTCTCTATCCATGCCTTTACCGATGGCCGTGATTCCCCCCCAACTTCTGGTGCTCAACATATCAAGGAACTCGATCGGGTCACTAGACTCATTGGTATCGGCAATATCGCCAGTATTTCTGGTCGAAACTTCAGCATGGATCGCAATAACAACTGGGATCGTATCGAGAAATCCTATCGAATGCTCACCGAGGGAAAGGCCGAGACGACAGAAGATCCGGTTGCTGCTATTGAACGTTCCTACACGAAAGAGATTACCGATGAATTCATCGAACCAACCATTGTAAACTCGGAAAAAAATCCATTTATCCCGATCAAGGATGACGATGCCGTGATTTTTTTCAACTTTCGTGAAGACCGTGCGCGAGAACTCACCAAAGCGTTTGTGACACCTGAGTTTGAAGGATTTGAGCGCGAATACCTGGAAACATTCTTTGTAACTATGACCGAGTACGAGCGAGGTCTCCCCGTGCATCTAGCATTCCCTCCAGAAGAAGTCTCCAATAGCCTTGGAGAAACTATCAGCCTTGCGAACAAAAACCAACTCCGTATCGCTGAAACCGAAAAGTACGCGCATGTCACCTATTTCTTCAATGGTGGGAAAGAAAAAGCATTCCCAGGGGAAGATAGAATACTGATTCCTTCCCCGACCGTGGCTCATTTTGATGAGGTTCCCGAAATGAGCGCCCCTCAAGTCACTGATAAGCTCATCGAAATGATTGAGAAGAACGAATACGATTTTATTCTCGTCAATTATGCCAACGCCGATATGGTTGGACACACGGGAAACGAAGAAGCCACCATTGTTGCCTGCCAGGCCACCGATAAAAGTCTTTCCATTCTTATTCCTGTTGTCCTCAAACACAATGGTGCCATACTTATCACCGCTGATCATGGAAACGCCGAGGAACTCAAAAACCTTGAGACGGGAGAAATTGATACCGAACACTCCGTGAATCCTGTCCCGCTCTGGTTTATTACACCAGACAATCACCGAGAGAAATCAACTGATGAAATGGTACGCGAACAAAATGAAATCCGCGGCCTCCTGTCTGACGTCGCTCCCACCATTCTTGATCTCATGGAAATTAAGAAACCAACAGAAATGAATGGCACGAGTCTCCTGAAGCTCTTCCAATAAACCATGAGCCTCTGCACAACAATAAAGAGAATCCCGAACGGATTCTCTTTATTGTTCTTCGTGAAAACTCTGGAAATCGAAACTCAATATATCTACTCAATCATCCGGTCAACGATACCATAAGCCACAGCTTCTTCAGCTGACATGAAATAATCACGATCCGTATCGCGTTCAATCTTCGCGAGCTTTTGTCCAGTATGTTTGGCCAAAATTTTATTCAATCGATCTCGTGTCTTCAAGATATGCCGAGCATGAATATCAATTTCCGTCGCCTGTCCCTGTGCTCCGCCAAGCACCTGATGAATCATGACTTCGCTATTTGGAAGCACCATGCGCTTGCCTTTTTTTCCAGACGCAAGAAGAAGTGCGGCAGCCGATGCGGCCATACCAACACAAATCGTCTGCATATCTGCTTTCACATACTGCATTGTGTCATAAATCGCGAGAGCTGATGTTACTGAACCACCAGGACTATTGATGTACATCTTAATATCCTCCTTTGGATTCTGTGAATCTAAAAAGAGGAGCTGTGCGATAACCGCATTGGCTACACCGTCATCAATCGGTGACCCGATAAAGACAATCCTATCAAGGAGAAGACGTGAGTAAATATCATACGCTCTTTCTCCAAAACTCGTCTTCTCGACCACCATGGGTATGAGATAGTTATTTTGCATACAATATCATTCAGATACGATTTATCACTCTCTTCAATGAGGATATTCCTATAATTTTTCGAGCATTTCAAATACCTTTTCATTTCGCAATCGTCCGCGAGTGGCAGTATACAGTCGTTCCAGATCGATATTTTTTTCCGCATCTTGAACACGCTTATACTGTTGCAGCACAACATTCATCTCTTGCTCCACATCTTTTGAATCAATCTCAATTTGATCATCCGAAGCAAGTTTTTCGAGAATCAAGCCGGCAGCAAGTCTTTTCTTCGCCTGTTCAAGCCAATCTTGTTTTAATGTCTCAAGCGACTTTCCCACCCGTTCGAGGTACTGTTCAAAGGGCATACCCATGTTTTCAACCTGCGACTGAAATTCAGAAGCCATACGATTTTGCTCCTCCTCGATCAGAATCGCTGGAAAATCAATAGAGGTATCTGCCACCAAGGCATCCAACAATGCCGTCCGGCTCTCTTCCTTGAAATGATGTCGCTTCTCTTCCAACATTCCCTCGGCAATCTTCTTCTGCAAATCAGCCAAAGATTCAAACGCTCCCAATCCCTGGGCGAATGTATCATCCAGCGCTGGTACTTCTCTTTCTTGCACCAAACGAAGTTTCACATGAAATTCAGCCGGATTACCCGCCAGATGCTTGGCATGATAGTCTTCTGGAAACGAAAGAGTGAAGGTTTTCTCTTCACCTGCCTGCATCCCAACAATCATTTCTTCAAAACCCGGAATAAATACCCCCTTGCCAAGTACAAGAGCGTGCTTCTCACTTTTTCCGCCCTCAATAACAACACCATTCCGACGAACTTCGAAGTCCACTTCTACGCTATCCTCAAGCGCAGCCTTACGATTTACCGTAATAAATTTCGCGCGCATGAGGGCGAGACGATTAAGTTCTTCCTCAACTTCTTTCGGCTCAACAACCAATGCGGCTTCTTTCTTTTTCTGCTCTTTATTCACCGACGCCGCTGATTTTCTCCATGTATCAGCTATTTTCACCTCCGGAAGCACCGCGGTTGTCACAGTAAACACGAGCGCTTCGCCCTCTTTCACGCTCTCAAGCTTCACGTCTGGTTTACCGATGGCATCAATACGTTCTTGTGCCAGTGCCCGACTATACGCATGTGAAACAGCATGCTCAGCCGCCTCGTGCAAAACCACTTCCTTACCATAGCGTTTCTCAATAATGGCACGCGGCACCTTGCCTGGTCGGAATCCTGAGACTTTGACTTCTTTCGCGACATGTTCCGCGGCATGGTCACATTCCTTTTTCCATTCATCCCATGCCAAGGTCACACTCATTTCCACCTGTGAAGCAGGCAATTTCTTTACAAGAATATCCATATCGTCTGTCCGTATAGCTAATAGATTAAACCTCCGTTCTCAAACCACAGTGATTCACTGAGTATCTTCTTAGATGCAAAAAAACATCTCTCTCCTCAAAGCATATTCCGGAAATAACCTCGACTGAGAGAAATATTATTTCCCGAATTTCTCCTGGTACATTTTCAGGCCTTTCACCACCGTCGCAAGAGCCGCTGCTTTCCCTTCAATACCCTGAACGACTACTTCCTTCCCATCATCAATTGTTTTGTATGTCTCAAAGAAATGCTGAATTTCTTTCACAACATGCTTATTGATATCCTCAAGATCTTTGATTTCATCAAAACGAGGATCGCTCTTCGGAACAGCGATGATCTTATCGTCTCCTTCGCCGCAATCGATTACCCGCATGACGGCAATAGGACGGGCTTCCACAAGAATGCCCGGGACAAGTGGTGAGGTAGTCAAAAGTACGATGTCCAATGGATCATTATCTTCCCAGAGACTCTGGGGCACAAATCCATAATCAAACGGATAATCCTGCGAAGTCTTCATCGCGCGATCAAGTTTAATCAAACCAGTTTCCTTGTCGATTTCGTACTTATTCTTCGACCCCTTTTGAATCTCAATAATCACATTGATACTATCTGGTACATTCTTTCCACAAGAAACTTCATGCCAAAGATTCATACTCGTTGTAAATTTATATGGCTCAATTTATTTTTACAAGTTACTCTTCCTCACTTACTGACTCCTCATCGGAGACACTTACCGCATCCTCTTCCTCTCCTGCGAGAGGCTCATCATTTCCAACGACATCAATTCTCCATCCAGAAAGCTTGGCAGCAAGACGCACATTCTGCCCACGCTTTCCGATAGCCAGTGAAAGCTGATCCTGTGGAACTTTGACCAGAGCGCGGTTTTCATCCTCAAACAGTTCCACTGAAACGACTTTCGCGGGAGACATGGCAGCCGTAATAAACTGTCGCATATCACTGCTCCACTCGATGATATCGATTTTTTCTCCGCCAAGCTCGTCAATGACTGCTTGCACGCGAGTTCCTTTCTGTCCAACGCATGATCCGATTGGATCGACTCCTTCCTCAGATGTCATAACAGCGATTTTGGTACGAGACCCAGCTTCACGAGCGATAGCCTTCACTTCCACTGTACCGGTTGATATTTCCGGCACTTCAAGAGAGAACAAATGACGCACCATTTCTGGATGTGTTCGAGAAAGGAGAAGTCCTGGACCACGAGTGTCCTCTTCGACTCGGACCAAATACACTTTCAGATGCTGCCCAACACGATAGCGTTCTCCTTCAACTTGTTCTGAAGGGAAAAGCACACCGATAGATTTTCCAAGATCAACAAAAATATTCCGCCCTTCAATCCGCTGAACAATACCGTTGATGATTTGTCCTTCTTTCTCTTTGTATTCCTCAAACATCGTCTCGCGTTCTGCTTCACGAATACGCTGAATAACTACCTGCTTAGCAGTCTGCGCGGCTACTCGGCCAAATTCTTCGTGCGCCTCAAGCGGCAACTCGAGCGTATCACCCACCTGAGCATCGCTCTTAATAAGTCTGGCTTCCTCAAGAGTCATATCACGCTCAGCATTAAAGCGTGGCAAACGATCTTCATCAACCGCCTCCTCTGTCTCGTGTCGCTCAGGGGTATTCGTCTCGTCTTCTGTTTCCTCTGCCACAACGAATTCACGCGTTGTCTCATCAACCACTTCTTTCACGAGAAAATATGAGGCTACTTTGAGAACATCATCAAATTTTGATTTGATGACCTGGCCTTTCTTGCCATAGTCCTTCTTGTAAGCAGCGGCCAATGCGGCCTCGACCACTTCCAGTACTCGTTCTTTCGATAAACCCTTCTCATCGGCAATCTGCATCACCGCGCTCCCGAATTCCCCCAAACGTCCAGAGAGGCTTTCGCCTGATTCTGCCCCATCAATTACTTTGTGTGCTGTCATAAGGTTTGCATCTTAATTTACTTGACTTATAAATAACATCTCCGTTTCTTTCTTAATTATATACTGAAATGAGAGGATCAGGTATGGCTTTTTATAGCCATTTCAAGAAAAAAAGCCCGCTTTCGCGAACCTTCACCTTCTCTTCACCTCACTCCCACAGTATAGCAAAAATAACTCTTCTCGTCAATATGACAAATCTGTCTTTCCGCGGACTTCTCCTATTCACTACATCTACCCTGCCGACTAACGTTGTACAGGTGGCATCGGTACTTGGGGAAGTGGCCCACTACCAGTCATTATGTTCAATCTTCTTCTAATTGCAAGTGCGATAAAAACGAAAGCAAAGGTAACAACTAAGGAACCAAACAGAGCGAGAATTATAAGAGGAAAGACTCCCCAACACCCGGTTGTTCCGGGGGCATTTTGTATACAAGGCAAGACGTCATGAAAAAATTGAACCAAAGAAAAAACAAAAAAAATACCCGCCCCCAACAAGCTTGCTCCCCAGAGAATCCTAAAAAGCACAACTTTAAAATTCAAAACCTGCTGCATATTTCTTTTTCTTCATTTAAAAAAATAGATCCATCTACTCTCAGTATAACACAAACGCATCCAAAAAAATCTCAAACCCCCTCGATAATATTTGTCATCCTCACCTTCCCCTGCCATTCAGGAATATTGGCGGCGGCACGCTCCACGAGACTGGCTCTTCGGAGTAAACGACGATTGGCTGGTGGTACTATCGCACAGTGTGGCGAGTCATCCAAATCAGCCGCGAGACCGAAGAGGTTCTCTTCGCTCGTCATCCACTCATGATCATATGATTCAAGAGAAAAGGGACGAGAGAAACTCAACAAAGTCTTGTCTCCATTCTTAATAAGAAAGTATTCGTGAAAATATGAAAGAGCAAGCTCTCGAATCGTTTTGTATACAGGATCACGATAACGCAGCACCGCATGATTCGTCTTGCTTAATGCTCCCCAATAACCATTTTTTCGAAACAGTGCCACTACGTGCTCTTGATCGGTTTTCTTGGTTTTTAGATCGAGTAAGAGCGGTTTCTCACCCTGCACATATAAGGCGAGCGCTGCCACAAGCGCGCCCTCGATACAGTGAGCTCGATTCTCACGCATCACCCAGCGCGGTGAATGGCATGTATCTCCGCCTTCTTCCATATTCATCGGAAGCGCGTCTAAAAAATCCTGAATTTTCCCTGGATTCGAAAGTTTTTTCAAGAGAGTTTCCTCCTGCTTCGTTAAATTAAACATACACCAAACAGTGCAAATCAATCAGAACATATGACACTTCTCTTCTCACGCAACTCAGAAAAATCTCATGCTCGTATTTACTCAATACATCCAACAAAAAAGAATACTATTGATTACCGCCAAAAAATATACTCTGAAAATCTTCTTTGTTTACAGCTTCTCTTTCTGCATGAACTGCTGCAAATCATGAAATGAACTCATGAGTTGCGCAGGGAAAATAATAGTCGAGTTTTTTTCAATACTAATCTCCGCCATGGTCTGAAGGTTTCTCAATTGAAGAGCAATCGGGTGATCTGCTATCACATCAGCAGCTTCGGCCAGCTTCTGGCTCGAGGCAAATTCTCCCTCCGCAGCAATAATCTTGGCCCGTTTCTCCCGTTCCGCTTCCGCCTGTTTTGCCATCGCACGCTGCATATTTTCAGGAAGCTCGATATCTTTGATTTCCACCACGGAAACAACTACTCCCCATGGCTCTGTCCGCTCATCCAGAACCACTCGAATCTCCTTATTTATCGCATCTCGTTCCGAAAGAATCTCGTCTAATTGGAATCGCCCGACAATATTACGAATCGTTGTTTGAGAAATCTGATTAATGGCTACCTGTACGTTTTCAATTGCCACAATACTTTTCACCGCATCCACTACTTGATAGTAGGCAACCGCGGAAATATCCACCGAGACATTATCTTTGGTAATAATTTTTTGTGGCGGAACCGGAAGCGTGATTGTACGCATGTCTACTTTGGTCACCATATCAATGCCGAACGGCACCACGATATTCAATTCTGGAGTTTTTGTCCCTACAAGTTTCCCCAAACGAAATACCACTCCTACCTCATACTGCTGCACAATACGCAATCCCGAAAGAAGAACCACTATGGCTGCTAGGATAACAATCTCCATACCATTTCTTTTGAAAATTAAATTTTCTACTCACAAGCATATACTAAGTCATTTCTGATTTTTCTCAAAGAAAACCGCCCCGAGGAAACATCACGGAGCGGAATCTTATATCACTCAACCAAAATACTTTTTTACAGCCCAGGAATGCCTTTTGGCATACTCACTTCTGGCGCCTTACCGGGTACCATTTTTACTGTGGCATCCTCAGTTTTTACGTCGAGATTTCCTCCATCCATTTTGACTGCAGCACCATCGGTCATTACATCAAGCTTCCCATCAGCACCAATATTCACGACTGCCCCGGATGTTACCACATCCAATGTCCCCTGCTTCAGGATAACACTGAAATCATTCGCGCTATCAATAGAAATATACCCACCTCCGCCCTGTACGGAAATGTTTTTCAATTCCACCTCCGCAGCTCCTTGTACATCAAATCCAATCACATCGACTCTTGCTTTTGATGCTTTGATCCGCTGCGCTGAAGCAATCGGATTTCCACCACATGTTTCCTGCCCATCACTTACCAAGATGATGCGATTATCCTCACCAGGGTGAGTGGCTAAGATGGTACCTGCCTTATCAAGGGCCTTAGTAATCGGCGTCCAACCCTTCGCTGGAATTGCATTAACCTTCTCTTTGATAACAGAGTTGTTTACAGGACCAAGATAGTATTTTTCTTCAATGGTATCGCAAGAGACTGGCTTATCTGTGGTACTGTTGCTTCCAACATGACCATAGGCCAACAAACTCAAATTAACATCCGAACCAAGAGTATCGACATATGAATTCACTGAGCGCTTGGCAATATCAATTTTCTTTTCCCCGTTCAAAGTCTCATTCATGCTTCCGGAGGCGTCGAAAATAACCACCACATTTTTCTTCATTTTCTTGGTTGGAGCCATCCCCTCAGTCGCTTCCATTTCTCCTCCTCCAACATTGACCTGCCCATCCCCTGTTTTCACGGCCACATTACCATTCCCGACAGCTACTTCAGTCTCTCCAGTTTTGACATCCGTAACTGAAGTGCCAAATGGAGATGAACATCCGCTCAATACCAAGACCGACGCAACCACAAAACTTGTAACTATTCCCTGTTTCATAAATTCGCTCTTATTATTACTTTAATAAAATTTTCTCACTCAAAACAAAAAACTCGCTAACATTTTATAGTATACCATAACAAAATACGATAATATTCATCGATTATTCAACTCCCTGATCATCAAGCTGACTAAAATACATACTCACATCACTAATCCACTTTTTCACACTTTCACGACTATGTCCCTCACACGAAAAACCGCATTTCCAAAGAATCATTTTTTCTGGGGTATTCAGTTTTTCTGAATACACAAGTTTTTCTATTCGTTTTGACACCGTATCAACAGCTTCCTTGCGGCTGTTAAAACAAGTATGTCCTCCCGTACCCATCAATCGCCGCACACCCCGGTATCCCCAATAATTGAAGCAATCTTGACCATCGAGTACTGGCACGCGCTTTCCCCAATTACTTTCTTTTTTAGCGATGCCAACCAAGAAAGCGGCGACTGTCCGATCTTTTTCAAAAATATATGGGAGCATTTCTTCGATAGGATGTCCTTTGACCATTTCGATCATCTTGGCCCGATACTCTTCTTCCGCAGCCTCACTAAAGTATTCCAAGAAAACGTCATCTCCTTCTCCCGAAGGACTCTCGGTAACCATTCCGCCACTCTCGGAAGGTGCCACAGTCATCACCGAGGAAGTTTCTACAGATGGTGCTTGAGCCGAAACACCCTGATCAAATAGAGCGAAGGTAATCGCTGTTACAAAAACACCAAAGGCCACTCCACTCGCGAGAGAAATGTAGAGCGCCCGCTTGGGAGAAGTAAAAAAAAGATATTGGGACCCGCGCATTTTGGCGAGTAATACAACGAAGAATCCCGTGACATCGCCAAGACGTACTCGTACAGAAGTCAGATCTAAACTAAATTTGGAATGATGTTGTTGTTTATGGAAAGCGTTTTTTTTCACTATCGGCTCATACGCCATAAGCGGTCGAGATGATACAGGTTCCTCCCGCTGCTCCTGCCTCGAATCAGCAAAAAATCTGCCTACGGAACGTGTCGGTAACACAGGAGATGGTGGCAAGCACCGCTGTACTCCATCTAAACTTTTTCTCTGCGAAGGGTTTGTTTTCATTTGATATTGACGTGACTGTATTTTTTATTTGTTCTCATCCAGTGTCTGACTCACCATCTCTTCTGTAAGGCCGGCTTTTCTGAGAAACTCTTTTTTAACATCTGGCTCCCCGATAAAACAGTTCCCGTCCGAGAAAAGGAATGGTACACCGATGTCTTTGACCGATAATCCGCAATTCTCCGCTCGACGATTCATCTCCTTCGCATTGGTACGATCTTGCCAGACCTCTTTCTGTTCAAAAATCACCGTGTCCGCAATACGCTTTTCATCAAGGAATTTTCTGACATTCTCACAATGAGAACAGCCATCACCCCAGTACAGAGTCATTGTGTCGGAAAGCAGATTCGCATCAGATTCCTTTCCATCGCGTATCCCCCATACCACGATTACACCAATCAAAACCGCCAGACCGATACCCATCCAAACATTCGTATTTTTCATGATTTCTCTTTCTTAAAAAGCCGTTCTATTATAGCATATTTTTCTGCGTTTTCATCGACCCGCGGGTTAATCGCCAGAGCCATACTCCCCCAAAGAGCAAAAGTCCCAAAGAGAATATCTGTCCCAGGGAAAAAAAATGAGCAATTAAGCCAACTTGTGCATCTGGTTCTCGCCAATATTCTAAAATAAATCGACTGGCACCATAACCAAAGAGAAACCATGCTGTCAAAACACCTGAGCGGTGTTTTTTTCTTCCAATCCAGTGAAGGAATAGAAATAAGGCTACTCCTTCACCAAGCATTTCATACAACTGTGAAGGATGCCTCAATACATCTCCGATTGCTCCGGAAAAAAACATACCCCATACCACATCTGTAGGCCTCCCCCAAAGCTCTCCGTTGAAAAAATTCCCCAGTCTTCCAAAAATAATGCCGAGCGGTATTAAAACTACCCATCTATCTGTCCATGTCAAAAACGAACATTTATTTGTCCTGGTCCACCAAAAAAGTCCACCAGCTGCCCCAAGTAACGCGCCATGAAAACTCAATCCTCCTATGCCGGAAAAGTGCCCCGTCACCGGATCAAATGGCCAGAAAATCTGTATCGGATATGCCAGAAAATACGCAGGAGCATACCACAACACATATCCCAAACGAGCACCTAAAAAGGATCCAACAAGTATCCAAAAAAACATGTCTTCGAGCTTCTGTTCCGTAATATCCCAAGAAAAACGTCTTCGATATACCAACAGAGAAAACCACACTGCTCCCACCCCCAACATAAAACAGATCGCATACCAACGAACAGAAAAAATACCGATTGAGAAAAAAATCGGATGAATATGCTCCGGAAGATGCTGCCACCACCCACTCATGCGCCTGTCTTTGCCTGATTGTAAGACTTCAGTTGATGATGAAATTCTGTGGTATAAATCTCAGCCAATGCAAGAAAAAGAGCTACGATAATAGGCCCTATGATGAAACCTAATAAACCAAAGAAAGAGAGTCCCCCAAGTGTCGCAAAAAAGACGAGCAACGGGTGCATATGCGTATCGCGACCAACCAGCTTGGGTCGGAGAATATTATCAATAGTTGACACGACTCCCAAGCCAACACCCAAGACAAAGAGTCCCTGCCAAATATTTCCGAGGAGGAGCAATATCACCCCCGCCGGAAACCATATGATCCCCGCCCCAATCATAGGAATAACAGAAAAGAACACCATAATCATGCCCCAGATAAATGGCGACGGAACACCGACAATCCAAAATGCCAGCCCGCCCAGCGTTCCCTGCACAATACCGACCAGGAGAGTTCCCTTGATAGTGGCGCGACTGATTGAAACGAATTTTTTCATGAGCATACGATCGTGTTCATCTCGCAGTGGACTTAGTCGAGTCAGATAGTTGATTGCCCGAACACCATCAACCAAAAAATAAAAAAGAGCAAAAAACATCACAAAAATCCAGAAGAAAAAATGCGCGATACCCTGATAGGCTGCTTGAAGGAGAACCAAGGCATTCTTACTCGCTGCCCGAAGATCCGCTGAGAAAGTATCTGTATTGAAAACATTTGTTTGAAAGATATTTCCAATAACTGGCAATTGTCCGACACTTGTGAAAAAACGCGCAGCAATAACCTCTGTCGACTGTCCTTCACCGATGGAAGCATACAAAGAACTCGCCTCCCTGATAGCGAAAGTAAGTGAAACAAAGACGGGCACCACAATGACAAAAGCCACCAAAAGACATGTCAGTAAAGCACTTGTCGTATGACTTTCTCGGGTTTCACGCAACAACCAACGATATGGACGCTGGAAGAGGACGGCCAGAATAGACGCAATAATGATAGCCGAAAAAAACGGGAGAAAGAGAAACGCAACCCCAATGGCCGCCAGAAGGAAGAAAAGGAAGAAAAAATATGTATTGAAGTGACGAAGTTCCATAAGAGTAACTTCATTATGACATGAGAATCTTAGGAAAACAATCCTTCCCAGATGGTTCACTCGTTTGTCTGCAAAGAAGCAAAAAAACTTCGAAAAGATTCACGAGGATACATGGCAAATGGAAATTGCCCCGCCAAGATTTGTACATTCACCAATATGATTCCCCTCACTTTATCTTTCTTCGGAGGGCGCACCGAAACAGTAAGACCATACTGATCAGTAAACCATTTCTTAATACCGGCTCGATCCGTAAAACCCTCTGGCGAAAGAAAGGGTGTGTACACTTTTGTATCCTCTGAAAAATACTGCTGGTGAAGCGCATGTAAGACAATATATACGGGCGCTCTCCCCCAATCAGTTTGTGAATGATTTTCAGATTGCTGATTTTTCACCTGTTCTTGTTTGCCTTGTTCTCGCCAGTATTGGCATTTTGCAACAAATGGGCACGCGGCGCATTTCGGACGGCTGGTACACAAACTACTTCCAAGATCCATCAGAGCAGCATTCAATATCTTTGCATGAATTCGAAAACGTCCGTCCATTTCCAAAGCACGTTCAGATTTTTTGGTGCCGAAAAAAAATCGTCCGATAACACGTCGAAGATTCGTATCCCACGCCAGTGTATTCTGGTCATAAGCGAAACTCGCAATGGCCGCTGCCGTATACGGACCGATACCCGGCAGAGTATCAAGGGCCGCTGCCGATGCCGGGAAAAATCCTCCATGCTCCCTCACTACTCGCTCTGCAGTCAGGAGCATATTGCGCCCACGAGCATAATAACCCAGTCCCTGATAGTACGGTAAAAACTCTTCCCATGACGCTTGCGCCAAAATTTCCACCGTTGGAAACCTCTTCAAAAACTGCTCATAATACCCGATTACTCGCGATACCTGTGTTTGTTGAAGCATGATTTCACTGACCCATACCTCATACGCGGTAATTCCTTCTTTACGCCATGGTAAATGTTCCCGTCCAGCTTTGAGAAAAAAATCGGCCAGTTTCTCCTCAAAAAAAATAATCGTGTCTTTTTTCATGGTCATATGATTCGTTCTCTTCAGAAATCTCCGAAAAAAAGCAGAAGCCTCTTCACTCTTCCGATATCACTCCGCCGCCAAGGCAGAAGTCTCCCCCATAAAAAACCGCGTATTGCCCAGGGGCAATGCCTTTTTCTGGCTCAAAAAGTTGAACGGTAATTGTCCCGTCTCTGTGACAGAGTAGATGTGCTGAAAGGAATTTCTCCCCATGACGAATCTTTACTCTCAAATCACGGGCTGATGGTTTTTTGACAATCCAGTGCGGCGCCATCACTTTGAATTGGTCTCGCAACATTCCCTCGCTCCGATAATAATTCGACACAAAAATCTCATTCTTCTCAGGTCGCTTCTCTACCACATACCACGGTCCACCCGAGAGTCCAATTCCCTGACGCTGTCCGATGGTGTAGTACCAAAATCCCTGATGCTCCCCCAATTTTTTCCCTGTCTTCCAATCAATGATATCTCCTGTCCGTTTTCCAAGGTGGTATTCCAAGAAACCATCAAAGGCAATCTTTCCCAAAAAACAAATTCCCTGACTATCTTTACGCGTCGCGTTTGGCAACTGATAACGCAGAGCAAGCGCCCGCACTTCTGCTTTCCGCAAATGTCCAATCGGAAAACACGCATGTGCTATTTGTTCCTGTGAAAGCTGTGAAAGAAAATATGTCTGATCTTTCAAAGAATCAGGAGACATCTTCAGCCATGTCTTTCCGTCTAAAATTTCTGTTTGAGCATAGTGTCCAGTAGCAATCCGATCAAAATTCTTCCCGACAACATCAAAGAACGCGCCAAACTTAATCCGTGAATTGCACAGCATATCAGGATTGGGCGTTCGGCCGGCATTGACCTCAGCCAGGGTCGCAGCCACCACCCGATCCCAATATTCTTTCTGAAACGGAACGATTTCGAGCGGCACATCCGCTGCCTGACACACCGCTCGAATGTATGATAAATCCTCTTCCCATGGACACTCACCCAAAAAAGCCAGCTCATCTTCAAGCCAGATCTTCATATAGAAAGCGTGGACCTCATGCCCTGCCTCTTTGAGTAGACGCAAAGCTACTGAACTGTCCACCCCACCAGAAATAAGCATCGCAATACGCATACAAAAAATCCTCAAAAAAACCATGAGACTTTTCAGTCTTACGTATCTGAGTAAAAAAATCAATACGTCGAGCGCAAAGCATTCACGATGACGACGACATCGATCACTTCCTGCAAGATTGCACCATACACTGGCGGAATGAATCCGAAGAAAGCAAATACCATGCCAATCAGGGACAATCCAATACCAATCACAATACTCTGTCGCGCGACTTGGTATGAACGACGTCCGATATGGACAGCCTCGCGGATTTTCCATGCATCATGACCGAGTATGGCAACATCAGCCGCTTCAATCGACGCGCTATTCTCCGTCCCTGAAAATACAATACCCACATCAGCCAGTGCCAGTGCCGGAGCGTCATTCATACCATCACCCACCATACCAACCAACTTTCCTGCTTCTTGTTCACGCGTCACCAGCGCTGATTTCTTATCAGGAGCACACTCCGCATACACCGGAATACCAAATCGACCAAAAAGACGATAGGCATTGACTCGCTTATCACCAGTCAAAATACCAAGAGAATATCCGCGTGTTCGAAAATACTCAAAAAGCTTCCCGACATCCTCCTTAATCGTATCATCGAAATAAAATCTCGCGATAAGCGTATTTTCGTGCATCAGCTCAGATACAATACCACTCTCTGCATTCAATACCGCTGATTTCCCGATACGATACTGTTTTCCGTCAATCACACCCGAGATACCTTCACCGAGTTTTTCCGTAAAATGTTCTACCGAAAATAATGCGCCACTTCGCTCTGAATTCGTTTTGACCAGTGTCTTGGCTATTGGGTGGAGCGAACTCCATTCGAGTGATGCCGCTATCTCCAGTACCTGCTTCTGTGTGTAAAATACATCAAGCACTTCAATCCGCTTGAGATCTGGTTCACCAAGCGTAAGTGTCCCTGTTTTATCAAAAAACAGCGTCTTCGTTTTAGCCAAGGCTTCAAGCACGCTCGGGCTCTTCACCACAATACCATTCCGAGCAGCCCGCGAAAGCCCACCCAGAAAAGAAATAGGAGCCGCAATCAAAAGCGGACAAGGAGTCGCAATCACCAACACAGCCAAAAAGCGTTCCCAATCACGAAAAAGCCAGAGTGCTCCAAAAGCAAGAATAAGGGTCACCACAGTGAAAATCCAATTTGATTGTTCCGCGAGGCGCACCAGCGGTGACTGCTTCCGCTTCCCTTCTTCAACAAGCGTGAGAATATTTCGATAGCTCGAATGTTCAAAGGTATTCCGTGCCTCAAGAGAAATCATGGCTCCCAGATTGACACAGCCACTCTTGATATATTTCCCAAGTCGATACTCCACCGGCTCCATCTCCCCAGTGAGATTTGCCTCACTCACCAATGCGGCATCCGAAAGAAGAGAGGCATCCAGCGGTACCATCTCATTCGTGCGCACTAAAAAAACCTCTCCTTGGGCAACCTCCTGTATCGGTTTAGTTGAAGTCCCTTCCTTGGTCTGCATGAGCACTTCTTTGGGAAACTTTTCAAATAAACTTCGGAGTGTCTTCTCAGCTCGATGCGTTCCAAAAAGTTCAAGTGCGGCGCTTACTGATACCATAAACGCGAGTACCGCTCCTGAAAGCCACTCTCCAAAAAATGCTGCCGTAAACAACGCGAGAAAAGCAATATAGTCCAAGTTCCACTTCCGTGCCCGAATCCGTTGCCACGATT